>Ga0210054_1000163_pt1 | contig 68656 bp, 51 predicted proteins | sample CryGeymeta201516_FD_185470 | JGI IMG/M metagenome (GOLD analysis project Ga0210054, IMG submission 185470) | Groundwater microbial communities from Crystal Geyser aquifers in Utah, USA - Crystal Geyser metaG 2015-16 (SPAdes) (version 2) | ecosystem: Environmental > Aquatic > Deep subsurface >... | reverse complement strand
TCTATTTTGTATATAAGATTATGACAAAGACATTCATATTGCTGCCGAGATTTACCTTGGACTCGACCATCTTGATCCTTCCTTTTGCCGTAGTGGGGATCAATAAGTTTCTTTCTTATTTTGATAGGAGTTGGAAGATACTTTTAACGGGCTTCATATCCGTGAGTGTCATCGCAAGTGTATCGGCCATTGTGTGGTTAAGTGAGACTGACGCCTCACCCCTTGGGTCTATGCTTTCAAAGGTCTCCCCACTGTCGCGGTTGAGCGGTTTTCAGGAAGATATCATATCCTTTTTAAACGTGCATACCACTGCTCAAGACAAGGTCATTCTGGATCACGATAAGTACTGGGCAGAAAAGGAAATCATGTTCTATTCCCATTTGCAGGCCGGTCAGTTTGTCGCAAATCTTGAGGATCTCAGAAGCGAGGAGAAATTTTTGAAGATCATAGATCATGAGAGACCAAAGTATCTCATCTATAACCATGAAGGTTTTCTGCCTGCCATACTCAATGGGTCTCGGAAAGACCAAGTAGGGCAGAGCCATGGCCTTCGGTTTCAGCCCGTATATACAGCTAATCCCTATCTTATCTATAGAATCGAATATGGTGGTTCTGATCAATGACGGCATGGAGAAGCAAAAGATGAGAAAACATAAAGTGGTGATCATGGGCGGCGGTCCTGCCGGACTGACCGCGGCCTATTCCCTGGTTCAAAAGGGATACGAGGTGATCCTTCTTGAGCAGGAGATGCAGGTGGGCGGACAGTCTAAGACCATTCATTATAACGGCTACCAGTTTGATTTGGGAGGACACAGGTTTTTGTCGGCCTATGATGATGTCCTGTCTCTGGTAAAGAACCTCCTCGGAGAGGAACTCGGCACTGTGCCACGGAAAAGCAGCATTCTCTTTGACGGCCGTCTGATTCGTTACCCGTTGAAACTGGAAGATGTCCTGAGGAAAATGAAATTATCCGTATCCGCGAGAGCCGTCATAGACTACTGCTGGGAGAAATTGAAAAACATGATTAAGGAAGGCCCAGAGGAATCCTTCGAGGGATGGACACGAAAGAGATTTGGAAAAACATTGTATGATATCTATTTCGGCATGTATACGGAAAAAGTCTGGGGAGTCTCCCCCAAGACGATCTCTGCGGATTGGGCAAGAAAAAGAATTACAAGTGTTAACCTGATGGAGGTTATGAAATCATTAATTGGTCTGAAGAAACAACAAGGGGTATTCGAATGCAGCGAATTTTACTATCCGTCACAGGGGATAGGCAGAATATATGAGAAGCTTGCCGAGTCCGTGATTGCAATGGGCGGCACGATTCATCTGGGTTCGAAAGTATCTGAAATCACTCTTGGCCAGGGCGGAAAAATTGCAAGCGTCGGGTATGAGAGATCGGGGGACCACTGCGAAACCTCCGGAGACTGGGTTGTTTCTACCATACCTTTACCCGAGTTTATTTCAGCGATCAGGCCGGCGCCGAGTGAAAAGATCCAACAAATTGCCAGGTCGTTGCCCAACAGATGTTTGAGATTTGTTGCCTTACTGGTAGACCGATCACAGATTACGGACAATCTCTGGATACATGTTCCGGAAAAGCACATCCGTTTTTTTAGAATTCAAGAGTTTGGAAACTGGAGTCAAAAAATGGTGCCTGAAGGCAAGACAGTTCTGCTCTGCGAATTCGCGTGCAACAAGGAAGATTCCTTATGGAACATGGAAGAGGAGCGCTTGAAGGAGATATGCATTCAGGACCTGGAAAAACTCGGCATGATCAACAGGGCGGAAGTGTTGGAGTATAGGGTTGAGGCGCTTGAATATGGATATCCTCTGTATTCACTCGATTATAAAGAGAAACTCGAGATTCTGTATGATTACCTCCTGAGCATTCCAAACATTGTTGCTCATGGCAGGCAGGGCCTATACAGGTATGACACCATGGACCACGCCATGAAGACGGGCATGATTGCCTCCGCTATCGTCGCAGGAGATCTGCCTCGGAAGGAATTGATAAGAACTTCTGAAGTAACGGACCAGTATTAAGGAAAGAACGATAAGCGATGAATCAGAGACTGACTGTCATTCTCAGTGTTATACTCGGGCTCCTGTTGATGGGCATCTGGCTGTATATCGTGGATTTTGATGCCATGCTCGTGATATTAAAACAGGTAAAAATACTGTTTATTTTCCCCCTGGGAGCATGCTTCATCTTAATCTATTTTCTCAGAAGCCTGCGCTGGAAAATTATTTTATCACCTGTGGAAAAGATCACGATAACGGAGTCCTTTCATCTGTGTATGACAAACTATTTCGTCAATTTTCTCATTCCTGTTCATGCAGGGGAAGTTGCAAAGAGTTATCTCCTGAAAAAGATGAAAGGAACCCCGATTTCAAAATCGTTATGGACGGTCTACCTGGATAAAGTATCCGATCTGTTGCCGGTTTTTTTACTTGTGGTTGCAACCCCATTTCTGACAAAACAGATAAACAACGCGATCTACTTGGCCTCTACAATCTTATTGTTGGTTCTGTTATTCTTAATTTTTTCCCTGATGTTTTTTATTCATAAGAAAGATAAGGCCTTATCCTGCTCTGAACGGATCTTTTTCTTTTTACCCGGCAAGTTCAAAATCCAGCTCAGAAATTCTATGAGTCTTTTCCTGGACGGATTATCATCGATCCCCCGATTGTCGAGCAGGCTGTTGGAAATAACAGGGTTGACCCTTCTGGCGCTTATTGTCCATTCCTTTTTCATGTGGTTGTTCTTTTATGCCTTCGGGATCAGCTTGCCTGTACTCACCGTATTTGTAGGGTACCTGTTATTGAACGCCTCTTTTATTTTGCCTGCACCCCCGGGATTTGCAGGAAGTCTGGAACTGATATTTATTTTTATTTTCAGCTATCTTTACGGTTATGACAAAAATATAGTGAGCGCTGTTGCTGCCTCGTCTCATGTTGTCACTGCAATCTTGTTCGGCCTGATCGGCTTTTGGTCCATTGCGCACATCGGTACGAAATTGTCAACCGTTCTTAAGATAGAATCAGAAAATAGGATGAGTTTATGAATAACAGGCAGGATTACAATGAGAAGGAGGAGGGATGAACCGGTTCCAGACATTCACGGAGTTTTTAACGGCGACAAGCGCGCATATACCTGTCTTCGAATTTATAATAAACTTGATATTTGCCGGACTGCTGTCGTACATACTCAGCCGAATATATATAAAATACGGCAATAGTTTGTCCAACAGAAAATTATTCGGGAAGAACTTCTTCCTGCTGACCATGACGACAATGATGATTATTTCAATTGTCAAATCGTCTTTGGCCTTGTCATTGGGACTTGTGGGCGCGCTTTCGATCGTAAGATTTCGTGCGGCCATCAAGGAGCCCGAGGAGTTATCCTATTTGTTTCTTGCTATCGGGATTGGATTGGGATTTGGCGCAAACCAGGGAGTCATCACAACCATAGCTTTCTTTATTATTGCAGGGGTGATTGTACTCAGGAAGGCTTTTTCACGAAAAGAGGAGAATCAGAACTTGTATCTGACCGTGTATAATCATAAACCCAAGGAGGTGGGAATCGAACAGATTGTGCGGACCCTCCAAGAACATAGCGCAGGAGTTAATCTGAAAAGATTTGATGAGACGGATGAACTCTTTGAAGCATCATTTTTAATAGATTTTCGGGATTTTGAGCAGCTCAATGAGGCAAAATATGCACTGCAAAAACTGGAAGGCTCCCTGAAAATCAGCTTTCTGGACAACAAAGGAATCATCTAAGTGATTATCAAAGAGTCAAAGAATCGCCGGAAAAACTTGGACCCTCTTCTTAGGGTCCTCATTGGACATAGAGTGAGTATGGTAATCGTGGTCTTGGGTCTTTATACAGGTTTGTTTTTTTTCCTGGGCGCTCAGGCCCATAAGTCAGGGCTTATATCAAAAGTGATGAAGACCGTGTCAAGAGACAGCATTGAAACAGTTCACAATTACATCATGGGACTTACAGCCGGCCCTGAACGCATGATCATCGACATTAAACACACGGATTTTGAAAAGCTAAGATATAAGCGCGATCTGGCCTTGAAGGCAGGCATTCTCACTACCGATCAGGAAAATTACGTTCCGGCAAAGATAAGGTACGGGGACAAGACGATCAAGGTGAATCTGCGCTTAAAAGGAGACAATTTAGATCATCTAATGGAAGACAAGTGGTCATTCAGGATTAAAGTGAGCGGTGATAATACATTTCTGAGAATGAAACAATTCTCCATACAGCATCCGAAAACAAGAGATTATATTTACGAATGGCTTTTCCATCAAACGGCTCTTAGAGAAGGTTTGATCGCACTCCGATACAAATTCATTAACGTGGTCATTAATGGCAAGGACTACGGGATTTACGCTCTGGAAGAGAACTTTGAGAAGAGACTGATTGAAAACAATCAACGACGAGAAGGCCCCATCATCAAGTTTGATGAATCACTTTTCTGGGCGGAACGATTGGATTTTAAGGATTTTATACAGAGCGGCCGTGTCTCGCGATCGCTGCCCGGAATAGGAAGTTATACCTCCAATCCTATCGACATGTTTCAGACAGGCAAAACGACAAAGGATTCCTTGCTTTTTAACCAATATATGATCGCCCAGAACCTGCTGGAGCAGTTCCGGAGGGGCCGTCTCCCGTCCAGTCAAGTCTTCGAGGTGAATGGATTTTCGAGGTATATTGCATTATGTGATCTCTTTGGAACAAACCACTCACTGCATACGAATCAGTTTAGATTTTATTACAATCCTGTGTTGTCCTTATTGGAGCCCATCCCATTTGATATTAATGATATTGAGATCAGTAAAAAACTGACTAAATTGGCAGGGACATATACAGAACAGGATGATACGTTGTGGGACGGCGGCGGCCGGGCTTTGTTTCTATCGCAGTTATTCAAGGACAATTCATTCTGGGAAGCTTATGTCAATGCACTGGAGAGATTTTCAGATCCATCCTATCTGGACATCCTTTTCAAAGAACTGAATGATGAACTGACACGAAACCTCAACGAGATTTACAGTGAGTTCCCGTGGTATCGTTTTTCCAAGGAGATCCTGTATCAGAACCAGGCATATATCCGGAAATTTTTAAATCCTGTGAAAGCTCTCTACGCGTATTATCATAGCAGTGACAAGGAGCGGATCGTACTGGAGATAGGGAATATTCATCAAATTCCCATTGAAATTATAAGTGTTTCGTATATGGATCGCGTTCTGCTCGAACCCAAAGAGAAAGTCCTCTTGCCTCCAAAAAATTATTCCCATCCCGTCCATTATCAAAAGTTAGATGTTCCACTGCCTGTGGGCCTCCCCTGGTCTGATTCAATGGCCCGTGGTCTGAGCGTCCAATACAGGCTCTTGGGCACGGATCGATTAAGGACTGAAACGGTCTTCCCCTGGCCCTATCTGAACGATACCCTTATAGCCAAGGACGTCTTCAGGCGTGCTCCCCATGTTAATGAGAGTGATATGTTGATGGTCGATGAAAAGACCAAGGAAATCTATTTCAGATCCGGTCAATGGATTCTGGGACAGGATCTGATCATTCCAAAAGGTTATAGGCTCATGGCAGGAGGCGGGGTACAAGTGAATTTAAAGAATGCGGCTAAGATCATCACCTTTTCGCCGGTGACCTTCATTGGGTCCGAGGAGAATCCCGTCCGTTTCTATTCCTCTGATGCATCCGGTCAAGGCATGGCTGTCCTCTCGGGAGGAGAGAGGTCCGTGTTGGAGTACGTCTATTTTGATCATTTGTCCAACCCGGATGAGGGAGGGTGGAATTTAACCGGAGCCGTCACCTTCTACGAATCTCCCGTGAACATCATCCATTGTCAATTCACGCATAATCGGTCAGAGGATGCCTTGAATATCGTCCGCTCCGATTTTAATATCTCGCATACGCTTTTCAGTGAAACTACATCCGATGCCTTTGATTCAGATTTCAGCAAGGGGCAAATTATCGAATCGTCTTTTATCCATTGCGGGAATGATGCCGTTGATGTATCCGGAACCAATGTGACGTTAAATCAAATTGCCATCAACGGCACGGGTGACAAAGGGTTGAGTGTCGGTGAGAATAGTCAGATGACGGCTCATCAGATCAGAATAGCGAAATCAAAGATTGCCGTTGTCAGTAAAGATATGTCCGAGTTGACGATCGAAGGGATTGAGATCAAGGAAGCAAAGATCGGATTAGCCGCTTATCGGAAAAAGCCTGAGTTCGGCGAAGCGACTATTGCAGCGTCACATCTTCAGATGAATAACGTTGAGACCCCTTATTTGATCGAAGAGGGATCCCGTCTGACCGTGGACGGCAGCAATGTGGAAACAAATCAACAAGACGTTAAGCGTATTCTTTACGGGGAGGAAGACGGTGCTTCGAATAGGTAAGGCTTGGCTCGTCTTGTTATTTCTCCTGTCTTTGCTGCCTGGACCTGCGAAAGGTGTTCAAGCGCCGGACCATGGGTTTGCCTTAAAGCGCATCTCACGGCAGGGCCTGAATCTTCCGAAAGAAAGCGACACAGTTGATAACGAGCAGAGTTCTTTGAGGAGGGGGGTCTCCTTTGTCGTTCTCTCCCACATCTATCCCTTGTTATTCGGCGGAGCCCCGTCGGACATGGATCGGATGCTGAATGAGATTAGGAACTGTTCTCCCGACATCCTGATATTGACGGGTGATATTATAAAGGGTTCATGGAATGTCCGGGAATGGAAGCCGGAAATGTTTGAAGACGATGAGGCCCTGCGTGAGTCTCTGAATGCCCAGTGGGATTACGTATACTCGGTCTTTGAACGCCTTAACATTCCTGTCTGGATAGCGCCGGGCAATCACGACATCAGCAGCTATATACCGGGATATCGGGAAATAACACGTGACGTATTCAGTCACCGGGTCGGGGAGCCGTTTCACGCCAAAAGATTTGGAGACTATGATTTCATATTTCTCAATACCGTGCTTTCGGATGCAGAAAAGGAAACGTATGGTCTTGATGAAAAGCAGATCCAATGGTTGAGAGGGGGAATTGGCTCTCCTTTATTAAAGACCGGCTTTGTGTTCCTGCACCACCCTCTCTGGTATGGCGGCCTCCAAATACAACCGGGCAATGTCAACATGGAGGCCTCCGGCTGGATGCAGGAAGTTCATCCGTATCTCAGGGAAAAGGTGAAATACGTTTTCGCCGGCGATGGCGGGGACCGGTGGAACTTTCTGTTTTATGAGATACGGGATGATGTCCATTATTATGTCAACGGCTCGGGTCGAAGCGGTGTCTCCTTTCTTCATGTGGTGGCGGGGGAGGACGGGATTCAGGTCAAACCCCACTTTCTTGATATTCAATCCGTGAAACCGCAGAGAATGGATACGGAAAAGAATCTCATGCGAGTTGGTTTGAAAAAGATCGTGTTTGTTTTTCACAATAAATTCTTCTGGCTGGGTGTGATCGCGGCCTGTATCCCCCTGGGACTGACCATCTTTATTCTGATGAGAAAAACCGGATGACTACAATGCCGAGGGACCATGGGGAGTTCCGTTACGAGCGTAAGTTTGTTATTGCCCATCTGACCAGGCATGAGGTGGAGTCCTTTGTGAGATTCCATCCGGCCATGTTCTCTGAAATATATCGTCAGCGATATGTCAACAATATCTACTTTGACACGAACCAGATGAGCAATTACCATGACAATATTGATGGAAAGCGCCGAAGAATAAAGATTCGTATCCGATGGTACGATGCGCTCTTCGGAATCGTAAAAAATCCGGTTTTGGAGTTCAAGATAAAGTATGGCTTTCTGGGGCGGAAAGAATCATTCCCCCTCCCTCCCTTTGAACTAAACGATTCTTTCAACGCTCGGACCGTCGCAGAGGTGATAGAGAGATCCGATCTCCCGGAAATCAGAAAGCTGCAATGGCGTTCTTCATGCGCAACGCTTGTCAATTCCTACAAGCGGAGATATTTTGAATCGGCGGATCGGAATTACCGAATTACGATGGATACGGATCAAACATTCTATGCCGTGAATCATCATCACAACCTTTTTTTACATAGACTGACCGATGATCAACAGGTTATTCTTGAACTGAAGTACCATCGCGATATGGATGGTCAGGCCGAAAAGATTGCCGCTCACTTTCCTTTTCGATTGAGCAGAAGCTCTAAGTATGTAACCGGTTTGCAGAAATTATACCCTTGGTAGCTGAAGCAGAGCCATGTATTTTTGTTCGAATATGGCTAATGCCTGTTGGTAATTTAAGGATAGAATAGTATTATCTTCGCCTTTATCCTCTTGATAAACACTACGAGAAATAATCCTTCAGACTCGACAGCATGAGCGGTTTACATGGATCCGGATCTGAGACCTCTTCAGGATGGTGACCCGAAAAGCGTATGAAAGAGAACTCCGAGCTTGTGCAACGCACGAAGGGGAAGCGACGGATGAAGAATTTATTTTTCGTGCTTGTTGCCTTTTTCATCTTTCTGGGAGTCTCGGAGGTTGTATTCAGGATGACGCACCTGTTCAATGCGAGGATCTCCTGTTCCGAGCCGGACCCTGTACTGGGCTGGCGGTTTACACCCGGGCGAAGCTATTGGTTTTATAAAGAGAATGATCATCCAATAACAGGACGGATCAACCGTTTCGGCTGGCGGGACCGGGAGTGGTCTTTAAGGCCGCCGGACGGCGTCTACCGCATAGCCGTCCTTGGAGATAGTTATGTGGAATCCTTCCAGGTGGAGACGGATCGGAACTTTCTCACTTTGACGGAAAAGGAATTCAACAAGGATCAGAACATCCGGTTGGAACTGATGAATTTCGGCCGGTCCGGATTTACTCAAACCGAGGAACTGCTTGTCCTGAAAAAACAGATCACTCAATTTTCACCGAATAGGGTCATCCTGTTTTTCCTGCCTGAGAATGATCTTACAGAGATCAGCAGAGAGACCACCTTTGAATTATTGCGTCCCTTTTACCATCTCTCCCCCAATGGGGAACTGATGCTCGATACGAGTTTTGTTGATACGCGGGAATTCAGGATCAAACAATGGATTAATTTCTTCACGCATCATTCGGCGCTGATCACCCTCATTGGAGAAAGGTATAATCTTTTACAGGCACAAGGTCTGATAAGGAAAAAAGAGAAAGAGCATGATCAAAAACGAGGCCAGGCAGAAAAGATCGAACGCTATTTGAGTCTATGTACCGACAAAGCTGATAGAACCTACCTGGAGAATTATCAGTTGAGTAAAAGATTAATACGGGCCATGGCGGATTATTGTAACGAAAGAAACATCCGATTGATGCTGGTCACCATCGATACGCCCGCTTACCTGCCTGAGATGGAAGCAAAAAATAAAGATATGGACGCGTCATTTAATGCGAATTTCTTTGAGGATGATTTGAAGAAGTTCGCGGCCTCCATCAACATAGATTATCTCGGCCTGCAAAGAATTTTCAGAGAATCTTATGAAAAGAAAAAAGTCCATTTGCATTGGGGTCATTGGAATTACCAGGGTCATCAGGTCGTTGGAAAGGCTCTTGCCGATAAATTAAGGTCAATAATAGAAAGAGAGGCGGTTCGGTGAATGCCTGCATCGTGATTCCCACGTATAATGAAGCGGGAAATATCGAGCGCATTATTGCACAAATTCTCGATCTTCATCCGGAGATTTATATCATCGTGGTAGATGACAATTCCCCCGATGGCACGGGGGCGCTTGTTGAAGCCCTGTCCCGCAAAGACCCTCGCGTTCACCTCATTCACCGGCCCCGCAAGGCCGGTCTCGGCACGGCGTATGTTGAGGGCTTCAAGCTGGCACTGGCAAAGGGCGCAGATCTGATTTTTGAGATGGATGCGGATTTTTCTCACGATCCGAGATACCTTCAGGATTTTCTGGAGGCATCGGAAAAGGCGGATCTTGTGATCGGGAGCCGCTACATCAACGGGGTTCGTGTCGAAGGATGGAAATTCAGAAGACTTCTGCTGAGCAAACTGGCCAACATGTATGTTTCGTACATTATGGTCAGACCTGTTTGGGATTTCACGGCCGGGTTCCGATGCTACCGGAGGGAAGTCCTTGAGGGGATCAATCTCGACGGCATCCGGTCCGACGGCTATGCGTTCCAGATCGAAATGACTTACTTGACATTTAAACATGGCTTTACTGTGCTTGAAATTCCCATTCTCTTCAAGGAAAGGGAATACGGGACGTCAAAAATATCCAGAAGGGTTGTATGGGAGGCGTTCTGGTTGACGCTGAAGTGCCGTGCCTCCGTCCTGGAGATCATCAAACATCTTTCATATCTTTTCAGAGATTATCGTGAATTTGTTGAGAAGAATGCAAGATCATAGGTGCGAACGTTAAGATGAAACTACGAAAAGATTTCCAGGAAAACCGATCCCCGTATTATCTGAGTTTCGTGATTGCGGTGACAATTATTATTTTGGTCAAAGACATTCACCGCGGAGAGTTCTGGTTTTCGGACGCGCCCCGGCACGCGATGGACGGTGTTTTCATATTGGATTTCATCAGGGACTTTCCCATCCTCCATTTTGTGGACTACATAGCCCAGTATTATACAAAATACCCGGCATTGAGCATCGGTTACTACCCGCCGCTCTTTGCCCTTGTGGAGGCGGGATTTTTTGCCTTATTCGGCGTCTCTGTGGTCAGCGCAAGGCTCACGGTCCTCTTCTTCGCTTTGATCGCCGTAACGTTCTGGTTCAAGCTCATCAGGCAAATCTTCAATGAAAAAATCGCTCTTTACTCCAGCATTCTGTTTATCACAACGCCCTTCATCGTGAAGTGGGCAAAAAGCGCCATGCTGGAAATGCCGTCTCTCGCGATGATCATCCTTTCCGTCTATCTTTTTTATAACTTTATTGAACGCGACAAGCCGAGATATGGTTTCTATACGGTTCTCTCGGTCTCTGCATCCGTCTACACCAAGCAGACATCCATTTTCATCCTTCTCACATTTTTCCTCTATTTCATTTTGACGAAGAATTATAAAAGGATGATGAGCAAGGATGTGATTCTTCTCAGTCTCAGTCTGTTCCTCCTCATTTCTCCTTTGGTATTCCTGACATTGCGATACGGTCAAATGAATATCGCCCAATCCATCGGAGGCATCTCCGCTCAGTCCCGTCTGCTCTTTTTAAAACCATGGCTTTTTTACCCGAGGGCCCTGTCCGAGGCGTTTACCATCCCCACGATGATGCTTTGCCTTCTTTCAATTTTTCTTATTTTTATAAGAAAAGACTATAAGGCGGCGGTTCTTTTCATTGCCTGGATTTTCGGGTTTTACCTTACGTTCAGTTATCTTAGAGTCAAGGATTCAAGGTATATCTATTTCTGGCTCCCTCCCTACGCCCTTTTTGCAGCGCTCATACTCAATGAAATTTCCTGGAAGATAAAGAAAATACCTGTTGCGCCCTTGTTACTCATGATGTTGTGCGTCTATCAATTCGTCTTGGCCATTCAGACCAGGATCCCCCTGGTTCAAGGTTATGAAGAAGCGGCCCGATATATCGTGGACAAGGGTGAACCAAGGGTTTTCTTCCAAGGGAGCGGATTAGGAAACGGCAATTTTGTTTTCTACATCAGGAAATTGGACAAGGAAAGAAGAATGATTATCTTCCGCGGGGACAAGCTCCTTGCTTCGTCTTCCGTGTTTTCAAAGTATCTGCTGGTCGAGTACGCGAAAAACATGGATGATACCTATAAACTCTTAGAGGCGTACGGGACCAGGTATTTTGTGATCGAAGAGGAATCGGACTTTAATATCAATGCCTATAAGATGCTGAGGCAGGCGTTGGAATCCGATCATTTTACACTGGAGAAAAAAATAAAGTTATATAATGAAGACAGTGCGAACAAGAATAAAATGATTTTGATCTACAGGATGAATGGAGATATTCCAGAGACGCGTGAAGACATTCATATCAGATTGCCCATCATCGGCTCGGAAATACGGGTCCCTTTAAAGACCTTGCCGAATTTTTACACGCCTGCTGATGATAAGATCAGCATACTTAGGGAATCTTTCAGGAAGAATAAATAAGGCTTATTCAGAGCCAAAGGGGATCTAAAGAGTGAAGGGTGTTCGTATCAAAATATTTTTCTGGGAAAGGCGGCCGTGATGGATCTGTCCGTTATCGTTCCTTTATATAACGAAAAAGAAAACGTGGACGAACTTTATCGGAGAATAAAGAGAGAGCTTCAGAAACTCTCTCTGACCTATGAGGTCATCTTCGTGGATGACGGCTCAACCGACGGCACCACGGAAGCCATAAAAGAAATCAAGAAGGCCGCTCCTGAGCTCAAAGTGATCATCTTCAACAGGAACTACGGGCAAAGCGAAGCCATGGCTGCCGGCTTTGAAGCAGCCCGGGGGGAGGTTCTCGTGACCATGGATGGGGATCTGCAAAATGACCCCGCAGATATCATTCGTATCCTCATGGCGGTCCGGTCCGGGTACCACGTTGTCTGCGGTTGGCGGCAGATAAGAAAGGATAACCTTTTCCTGCGGAGAATACCCTCGGCGCTGGCCAACGCCCTGATCGCTTATGTGACCAAGGTGAAGATCCGGGATCTTGGGTGCTCGCTGAAGGGATACAGGCGGGATATTATAAAACATATCCATCTGTACTCTGAGATGCACAGGTTTATTCCCATTGTTGCCGCGTCCATCGGGTCACGTATTACAGAAGTCCCTGTATCACACAAGCCCCGTGTCGCCGGGAAGAGCAAATACGGACTCTCAAGGACATGGAAGGTGCTGCTTGATCTTATCAAGATCAAATTACTTGTGGATTTTTCCTCCAAGCCGATGACCTTGTTTGGGCTGTCCAGCATTCCCTTCTGGTTTTTAGGCACGACCTTCCTGGGATTTTATTATTATGATTTCTTGAATCCATCGCTGGTTCCGGATCACGCCATCGTCACTCTGGGGTCCGGCATCCTTTTCATTTTCCTGGCTTTCAGCCTCGTGTCATTCGGTTACCTCATGGAGTTGGTTATTAAAACCGGAGACTATAAGCAGAACAAGATATTAGGAGACGTATCATGGATACAGAAGTGAAAATCGCTGTGGGATCTGAAGGGATCGTGAAGCAGGATACTGAAATATCGGTGATCGTTCCAGTCGTTGAAAGAAGCGATAACCTTGAGAGGCTCTTTCTCCTGTATTATGAGGAACTATCAAAGATAAAAAAAAGTTTTGAGTTTATATTTATTATTGATGCCCGCATGAAAAATGCCTATGACGAGATCAGACAACTTTCCCGTAAGAACCCAAACATACAGTTAATAATATTCCCCAGAACCTTCGGTGAATCGAATGCGCTTTCCGTAGGTTTTCAGAATGCCAAAGGTCGGTATGTTTTCACTCTTTCTTCCTATTTGCAGGTTGAACCGGAGGAGACAAAAAGGCTCTACGATGCATTAAACAACAACGAATGTGACATGGTGATATGCCGGAGATCGAGAGAGAACGACGCGTTCTTTAACAGGGTTCAGACCTTCCTGTTCCATAAAATTCTGAGGTTTTTTACGGGAACAAAATTCGGGGATATCTCCTGCGGCTTAAGGGCGATGAGGCGAGAGGTAGCTGAAGCCTTTGATGTGTACGGAGACCTTCACCGATTTATCCCGATTCTGGCGGAGCACCAAGGCCTTCGGGTCAAAGAGTTAGTCGTCAAGCAAAGGAAGGAGGACACATGCTTAAGGGTCTATAAGATATCTACATACCTGTACAGGCTGATTGATATTGTCACTCTTTTCTTCCTTCTACGTTTTACATACAGACCCATGAGATTCTTCGGGCTCATCGGTTCCATTCTCATCCTTTTTGGCGGCGCCATCAATGCCTTTCTCATATACAACCGCCTTTTTACACAAGGCTTTGCACTTCGAGACAAGCCTTCACTCTTCCTGGCCTCCCTTCTTATCGTCATCGGGATCCAGATCTTTGCGATCGGCTTTATAGGAGAGATTATCATTTATACCCACAGCAAAAAAGGGAAACACTTTAACGTGAAAGAGATGATAGAGTAAACATGAAGATCTTGATGATTGTGCCTCAGCCTTTTTTTACTCCTCGGGGAACACCCCTGAGTGTATACTACCGGGCAAAAGCTCTTTCGGATTTAGGTCATGAGATAGATCTGCTGACTTATCCGATCGGTGAGGATGTTGACATAGAGCGGGTGAACATTATCAGGAGTCCACGGCTTCCTTTTGTTTACGACATCAGAATCGGCCCGTCGATCGTGAAACTAATGTTGGATATTCCTCTCTTTTTGAAAGCGCTGCTTCTGCTTCATAGAAACAAGTATGAAATTGTTCATGCACACGAAGAGGCCGTCTTTTTTTGTCTGCTATTAAATCGAATTTTCGGCACCAGGTACATCTATGATATGCATTCAAGCCTTCCGCAACAGTTGGAAAATTTCAATTTTGCGAAACTTAAACCGCTCATCAGTATTTTTGAATATCTGGAAAGGCTTTCCATCGCCAGAGCGAGCGCCATCATTACGATCTGCAAGGAACTCGAACTGCAGGTAGAGAAATTTGGGTTTGCCGGCAAGAATGAGCTGATTCAAAACACATTGTTCTCCCCGATTGCATTCAAAAACAGCCCTTACAATGCAAATCTAAAGAATCTTATCAATACGGCCGGGAAAAAGGTTGTTTTATATGCGGGTACCTTCGAGCCCTACCAGGGTTTGGAGATGTATTTGGAAAGCATTGGAATCGTATTAAGAGAAAGGAAAGATCTCGTCTTTATCTTTTTAGGGGGGACTTCAGAACAGGTCCTTGAAATGCGCAGGAAGGCGGAAGAACTCGGGATCTCTGACCATGTTCTGTTTACGGGCCGACTTGACGTAAACCCTGTAAGGGAATTTATTAAAGAGGCTGACGTGCTGGTATCTCCCAGGCTGAAGGGAACGAACACCCCGCTTAAAATTTACGAGTACATGGCGAGCCGTGTGCCGATTGTCGCCACGAGCCTCAGGACCCATACCCAGGAGCTTGACGGGGAATGTGCCTTCTTGCGAGATCCTAATCCGCATGATTTTGCCGGAGGTATTCTTGAATGTCTCGAAAACGAAGAAGAAGCCAGAAGGCGAGCAACGAACGCCTATGAATGTTATAGTAATAAATATGGTGAAGAAATATATAAGCAGAGGCTGGAGAGGGTCATCGGAAGGGTTAAAACATAAAGCCTTTCCCATGGGCGCGTGAAATGTCAACCTGGATCGCGTCCCGTTGAAACAGTTTTTAAATGATATTAGTCGATGCCCACGTTCATTTCTATGATTGCTTTGACCTGACGGTCTTTCTTGATTCCGCGCTCTCGAATTTCCAGACCGCAGCAGAGAAACTTGGATGTCATAGCAAGTTCATGGCCGTTTTGTTCTTCACGGAAGGCAAAAGGGAAAACGGCTTTCAACGCATCGCTCGTCTGGTTGAAGGCGGGCAGAGGCAAAAGAGAGATCCAGTTCGGAGCTGGACCTTCCATCGGACAAAAGAAAACATTTCGATTTTAGGAAGGCATAACGGCAAACAAGGTATTTTCCTGATAGCGGGGCGTCAGATCGTGACAGCCGAAAACCTCGAAGTTTTGGCCTTGGGCGCCGAAGACGGCTTGAAATCGGGGGAACCCCTTGCCGAGACGCTTCAAACCGTCAAGGAGGCCGGCGCGATCCCGGTCATTCCATGGGGTGCGGGCAAATGGCTCGGACGTCGCGGGCGGATATTGAGAAAGATCCTGGAAGAAAATGGCGACCCCTGCCTGTTCCTGGGGGATAATGGCGGGCGTCCGAGATTCTGGCGCCATCCCTCTCATTTTATCCTGGCGGAGAAAAAGGGGATACGAGTCTTGCCGGGAAGCGATCCATTGCCTTTTGAAACCGAATGCCTTCGGCCAGGCAGTTTCGGCTTCTCAATGCAAGGATCCCTTGACCTGCAACACCCGGCAAAAGAATTAAAACATCTGCTCCTCAACCCGGCAACGCCCATACACTCATACGGAGAGTTTGAAAGGCCTTTTCGGTTTTTTCAAAACCAGCTCTCCATGCAAATATTGAAAAGAAAAAGTCAGAATAAACTCCAGGCAACCGAAAATTTACGGTGACCCTTTCTCAGATAAGCCGGTATACAAAATACCGAGGGTGTTTCTTATAAGGCATCCGATGAAAAGAGACCTGAACAAACTTTCAAATACCGAATATGATGTTGTGATTCTCGGTTCGGGCATTTACGGCCTCAATACGGCATGGGATGCCGTACTTCGCGGCCTGAAAGTAGCTTTGATTGATAAAGGTGATTTTATGAACGCCACGTCATCGAATAGCATGAAAGTCATTCATGGCGGTCTCCGATACCTGCAGCATTTGGACTTCAAGAGGATGCGGGAATCCATTCACGAGCGTACGGCACTGATGAGGATTGCTCCTCATTTGATTCATCCTTTGCCTGTTGTCATGCCGACGTACGGCCATGCACTCAAGGGCAGATTCGCCATGTGGGCGGCTTCATTAGCAAACGATCTGATCGGGTTCGATCGCAACAAATCGAACGACCCTCATCAATATTTGCCGAGAGGCCGTTTGATCCCCCCAGAAAAACTGAAGGAATATGTTCCTGGATATGATGTTCATAATTTCAGCGGAGGAGTCGTATGGCATGACTGCCAATGTTACAATACGGAACGCTTAGGACTGTCTTATCTATTGTCTGCGGCCGATGCCGGAGCCGACGCTGCCAATTATGTTGAATGTACCGCGTTTTTAGGGGATGCACAAAAAGTCGCCGGCATTCAGGCCAAGGACTGCTTTACGGGAGAGATTTTTGACATCAGAGCCAAGATCGTGATCAATGCCTGCGGCCCATGGGTTGACGAGGTCCTGCGGAAGGCGCCCAAAAAGAACTCGGGGAGAAGGTTCCTGCCCTCCTCGGCAATGAATATTGTTGTAAGGAGAAAACTTCTGGGGTCACACGCAGCCGGCCTTCCCGGACCCTACGTTTACAGACAAGAAGGAGGACCCGTCTACAGAGGGAACCGGATACTGTTCTTTGTTCCTTGGCGAGACACCACCATCATTGGAACGGATCACCGGATATACGATGGCAATCCGGATGACTTCTTTCCGGACAATATGCAGGTCGAAAGCTTTCTCGACTCGGTCAATCGGGCCTACCCGAGCGCCGACATCAAACGAGAGGAGGTCAGTTTTATTCATAAAGGCCTTCTTCCCATGGCCGGAGCGAACGTTAAAACGGGAGAGGTCAAGCTGGAGAAAAGGTTCCGGATCCATGACCATATCCATGATGACAAGACCGATGGCCTGATCACCGTGGTCGGTGTGAAATATACGACGCACCGGGATGTCGCAAACAATATCATTACCCTGGTCTTAAAGAAGCTCGGCAGGACCCCCCCCATGTGCCGCACACAGGATACACCGGTGTACGGTGGGGACATCGATCGCTTTGAAGACTTCCTCAAGGAATCCTTGCGAACCTCGGCATTCAATGAACCGATTACCCGTCACCTCGTCTACAACTACGGCTCAAAATACAAGGATATCCTGAGTTATACCAAAGCAGATCCCTTCCTTGGCGAAACGGTTCCTGGATCAGCGGAAGTGCTCAAGGCTGAAATCCTAAACGGTGTCCGAAAGGAGATGGCGCTGAAGCTGTCGGATGTTGTTCTGCGGCGTACCGATTTGGGATCCGCCGGCAACCCCGGTGACGCTGCATTAAGAGCTGCCGCCGAAGTCATGGGGGGTGAGTTGCGATGGGACGACAGAAGAATTCAAAAAGAAATTGAAGAGACAAAAGCCCTATACCCTCCTCTAAACTGAGAGGCATCATTGAACCTTCTCCTTATTGCAAAGCCATAAGACAGAGCGATTATGTGCGGCATTGTGGGATACCTGCGGTTGGATGGACAACCTGTAGACTCGAGCATCATCGACAGGATGTGCCGAACCATTATTCACCGTGGACCTGACGATATGGGCGTCTACATCGGAGAAAATATCGGAATCGGAATGAGGCGCTTGAGTATTATCGACCTCCAAACAGGAAAACAGCCCATGTCCAATGAGGATGGACGTCTGCAGATCGTTTTTAACGGGGAAATTTACAACTACAGGGAGTTGAAGAGTGAATTGGTGAGCAGAGGCCATCAGTTCAGGACCGACTCCGATACAGAGGTCATCCTGCATCTCTATGAGGAGTATTCCACAGAATGCCTTGCTCATCTGATCGGAATGTTTGCGTTTGCAATTTGGGATCAGGAAAAGCGGGAGCTCTTCTGCGCCCGTGACCGCCTGGGTATTAAGCCCTTCTATTATTTTACCGACGGGGCAAGATTGATATTCGCCTCCGAATTGAAAGCGATCCTGGAAGAAAAGGATCTTCACGCCAAGCTGGACCTCCAGGCGTTGTCGCAATTTATCACGTTCGAGTTCATCCCCTTCCCGCGTACGTTGTTCGACAATATAAAGAAGATGCCGCCGGGTTACTTTATGCTGGCCAACAGTGGCGGTGTCACGCTCCACCACTACTGGCATCCTGAAGAGGTTGAGGAGAAAAAACGATCTGAGAACGAGGCGGCCGAGGAGCTTTATTCGTTGCTTAAGGATGCGGTTCGACTAAGGCTCAGATCGGATGTGCCTTTTGGCGCTTTCTTGAGCGGAGGGATTGATTCCGGATCGGTCGTGGGTTTAATGAGCGAGCTTCTTGACAGCAGGGTGAGAACCTTTTCCATAGGTTTTGAAAACCAGAGCTACAATGAACTGAACTATGCCCGCCGGGTCGCCGAAAGGTTTGACACCGATCATACCGAACGTGTCTTGAACCCCTCTGCCATCGAACTGATTGAGGAAATTGTGGATCATCTCGACGATCCGATCGGAGATTTCTCTGTTTTCCCGACCTATCTGGTCTCAAAAATGGCCCGGGAAAAAGTCAAAGTGATTTTGTCCGGCGACGGCGGAGACGAACTGTTCGGGGGGTATGATACCTATGTGGCCCAGAAGGTGTATGGATATTATTCCAAAATGCCCTCCGCTGCACGAGAGCGTTTTGTCGTACCCCTGGTGAAAATGCTTTCACCCACAAGCCGGAAGAAAGGGATCATCAACAAGGTCAAACGATTCGTGGAGGGGGCCTGTTATGCGGAAAGGTATGAACACTTTCGCTGGATGATTCACATGAACCCTGAACGGAACGGCGACGTTTTTTGTGCCGAAATAAGCCGTGGAATCAGCACAGATGACACCTTTGACTTCATTGAGAATTATCTCAACGGCAACCGGTTGAACGGACTCAACCGCTCCATGTTTCTGGACATAAAAACCTACCTGGTGGACGATATCCTGGTAAAGGTGGACAGAATGAGTATGGCCGCGTCGTTGGAGGTCAGGGTTCCGTTCCTGGATCATCGAGTGGTCGAGTTCGCCCTCTCCGTTCCACAGGAGTTGAAGATCAGGAATTTTAAGACAAAATACCTCCTGAAGAGAATGGCACGGCGTTTACTGCCCGGAAATATTGTCAATCGTCCCAAGCAGGGATTCAGTATCCCCATCAAAAACTGGCTCAAAGGTCCACTCCGACCCATGATGACGGACCTGCTTTCCCACGACAGGCTTGCACGACAGGGGATTTTCAATCCAGGTTATGTGGATACATTAATGAAAGAGCACATTCAGAACGAGGAAAACCACAGCCACAGGCTCTGGTCTTTGATGTTGTTTCAACTCTGGAAAGAACGGTTCATGCCTGCGACATAGTGCAGCACCCCTGACCTGAAACCTTGTGATTACACCTATGTCTGAAAAGATTCTCGTCACCGGCGGAACAGGCTTTACAGGGAGAAACCTGTCTTTAAAGCTCCTCGAAAAAGGTTATGAAGTGAGGGCATTGGTGAGGAAAGGGAGCCGGTACGAGGATTTGGAAAAAAGCGGATGTGAGATTGCTTTTGGCGACCTTGCGAACGGCTCCGGAATTGATGCTGCTGCCAGGGGGGTGGACGTCGTCTATCACATTGCTGCTGCATTCCGAGTTGAAGGCGTTGCCAAAAAGTATTTCTGGGATGTCAACGTCGAAGGGACGAGAAAGCTTTTGGATGCCTCATTAAGATATCATGTCAGGCGGTTTGTTCACTGCAGCACCGTAGGGGTGCATGGTGAAATCGAACACCCCCCGGCGGATGAGACTGCTCCTTTCCGCCCAGGGGATCATTACCAGCAGAGCAAACTGGACGGCGAAAAGCTGGCGCTGAGCTATGTCAAAAAGGGGCTGGGGGTTGTGGTCTTCAGACCGGCGGGTATTTTCGGACCGGGGGACACCCGGTTTCTCAAGCTTTTCAAACCCGTATCAAAAGGGACGTTTTACATGATCGGCAAAGGGAAGAATCTTTATCATCTCACCTACATAGACGACCTCGTGGAGGGGATCGTGATGTGCGGAGAGAAAGAAGGCATTGAGGGCGAGGCATTCATTCTGGCAGGTCCGGCCTTCTGCACGGTGAGAGAACTGGTCCGAGCCATCGCTAAATCGCTGGGCCGGTCCGTCAATATTCGGTCTATCCCTGTCGGTCCGGTCTGGGCCGCGGCCGTCGCTTGTGAAGTCATCTGCAGAGCGCTACGGATCGAGCCTCCGCTTTTCAGGAGGCGGCTCGATTTTTTTCTCAAGGACCGGGCCTTTGACATTTCAAAGGCGCGCCGGATTCTGGGTTATGAGCCCAGGGTTTCCCTGAATGATGGGCTCCTTCGAACGGTAGAGTGGTATAGGGCCAAAAATCTGATCATCTGAGATATGACTATGTATCGCATTTGTATCATCGGAAATTTTTCAGGGAGAAATGCGGGAGATGCCGCCATTCTGGGCGGCCTTCTCCATGACCTGTCCAAGCGCTATAGCGGCTGTACCTTCCTGATTCCCACGATCAATACCCGGTTCGTTGCCCAAACCTATGCTGCATACAATGTGACTCCGGTAGGTCTGATGCCATGGAACCTGAGTGTCAAGATTTTCGGCTGGCCCCTTCTCCGGTCGGTGCTGTCAGCCGATCTTATCCTGGTGACAGACGCCATCTTGTTCGATTATAAACTGATGAACCCTCTCTATAATTATCTTTCCACCCTTGCCTTGGCGCTTCCCCTGGCGAAAAAAAGAGGCATCCCCGTTGTCCTCTACAACGTGAGTCTGGGCCCCGTTTATACGAAAATCGGAAGATCCTGCCTGAATCGTGTTCTCAATAGCTCGGAGATCGTGCTGCTGAGAGACAGAGAGTCCAGAACGCTATTGCAGGAGCTCCAGCCTTCATTCCCGTCGGAAAGAGTTTTCCAAACGGCTGATTGCGCACTGAACACGATTCCAGGTGACCAAGACCGCCTCGTCCAAATCCAGACTAAGGAAGGGATCCTTACCGGATCCCGTCCCTGGATGAGCTTCAATATCAGCAGCTACATTGATGTTTACATGAGAGGCTATAAAGGCAAGGGATTCGGGAGGGACAAGTTCCTGGAAATCATGGCGCGTGTCCTGGAGAGTGCTTGCCGCGAATTCGGAGTGAATCCCTTGATGGTCGTAACTCAGCCCATGGATATTCCCATTAACAAAGAGTTGTTGGCAAGAGCAAGGGATGGTCATCGGGTCAAGATCATCAGTAACACGGAGTATTCATATCGGGATTTGGCGCTGGTCCTCTCTAAGGTTGATCTGCACATAGGGATGCGTACGCACTCTCTGATTTTAGCCTCCTCGGTCCTGACCCCGGTAGTCGGGATTATCGCCACCCCCAAGAACCGGGGATTCATGTGTTCCATCGAGCAGGAGGAACGGATGATTGAGTTCGACCATTTCTCCGAGGAGATCGTCCATAAGGTGCTTCAAACCACATGGTATAACCGGCATAAGATCAAGCAGGGATTAGCGCCTATTATTGCCAGAGAGAAAAAAAAGGCCGAAGGAGCCGCGGACCTGTTACGGAAATATCTGTGCGCCTGCAGCGGGGAGGCTGGACGGATTTGAACCCCAATACATCTTTGAAAAAGGGCTTCGAGCACGAAGTTGAGAGCTGGAACAGTCTCTATGGATCGGGCTCGCCCACAGGACGCAGGGCACGCTATGCCATTTTTCAGAAACACGCGGCAAAGAGGACCCGGAATAGAATGGCCCTATGCCTAAAGCTCTTGAACCCCCGCCCTTCGATGAAGATTCTTGATATCGGGTGCGGCAGCGGAGCGTTCAGCAACGAAATCGTCTCCCGTGGCGCGGACTGGGTGGGTCTCGATCTTTCCTTCAAAATGCTGAGCTTTGGCAGGCATCCCACGGGCGCCCACAGCCGTGCCGACGAAAAGATGGCATGGGTCAATGGAAGCGCAAAGAGCCTACCGTTCAGGGATAAAGTCTTTGATGCCGCGATTTGCGTGGGCATGGTGAATTTCTATCCACAAGAGCAGCTTCCGGTTTTTCTGGAGGAAATGACGAGGATCATCAAACCGGGAGGGAATATCGTCCTCACCTCATTGCGGCTGGACCTTCTGACCTGGATCCGAAGTCGCCTCTATCCATGGATTCCGCTCCCCTTCAGCTCGCCGGGCCCCCTGTATCCGCACCATTACCGAGCGGTTCTCCGGCTCATTGATCCAACATCGTTTGAATGCACGGATATGGTCCAAGTGAAAAAATATTTGGGAATGCCCCACTACACTCTATTCAATTTGCTGAAAACATGAGCTCTGCGAAATCAAAGGCTGTACTCGTCATCAGACTTGCCGTCAGTCTCGGACTGATCGGCTTTCTGTTTCTCGAGGTGGATTGGGCCGGGCTGATTTCGCGCTTCCAGTCCGTGGACCTCTACTGGCTTGGTCTGATGCTGATTATTCCGCATCTGAATATTCTCCTGAGCGCCTGGAAGTGGCAGCGGCTGCTGAAGGCCCTCAATATCTCAGCGGACCTGGGACGACTTGTAGCCGTCTATTTTATTGGAACTTTTTTTTCCAATTTTCTCCCCTCCATGATCGGTGGTGACATTGTCAGAGTTCTTCAACTGTCTCGGAACAGGAGCGAAACCTCCGGCGTGGTCGCGGCAACCTTCGCGGAACGGTTTTTAGGCCTGGCGGCCCTGGTTACCTTTGTTTCTCTCATCCTGCTGCATGGCCGGGTAACTGCTATTTTCCCGGTGATCCCGCGACTCGTCGCCATGGCGGTGGTCATCTATGCCTTATCACTCGTTCTCGTCTTTCAGGAAAAATATCTCGTGCTTTTGAAGCCTTTCCGGCGGCTCAGAACGGTTGATAACCTCCTGTCTTGGGTTTCGAGCGCGCAAAGGAAGCTCTTCGAATACAAAAAGAAGAAGGGACCGGTTATTGGCGCCTACTGCATGTCCATAGGGTTCTACCTGCTCTCGATGTGCACCGTGTACACAGCCGGGAGAAGCTTGGGTATCCACCTGGATGCGGCGACGGTTTTGGTGGTCGTTCCACTCGTCCTGTTCGTCGGACTCTTGCCGATCTCCATCGGCGGACTCGGTCTCAATGAAGGGAGCTATGTCTTTTTCCTTACTCTCTTTGGTCTTTCAAGCGTGGAAGCCTTCTCCATTGCCCTTCTGCTGCGTGCGAGAATTCTTTTTACGGGCATTCTTGGGGGCCTGATTTTTCTATTGCATAAAGAAAGGGCTACGTCGCCCGCAGCACGGCCGAATATTCTCTTGCTGGGGGACTATTCCGGCAATAACGCAGGGCATAATGCGCTCCTTTCGGCTCTGATAGACGAATTGCAATCTGCCGGTCCATGCCGGCTCCTGGTACCCTCCATAAAACCGGGTCTCCTTCGGAGACTCCTGGGCCCCAAGGAAAACGTCGAGGTCATCGGAATCGCCCCTTGGCACATGAGTCTGAAGTTTCTGGGCCTCCCCATATGGAGGGCGCTGAAGAAGACTCATTGCATCCTCCTGACGGACAACCTCTTCTACGACACCGGGCTGTTGAATCTTTTCAAGAACAACCTGCTGGCCCTTTTGGTGATCACCGCCTACGCCAGGGGCCATGCCAAACCTCTGGTCTATTATAATTCCGCCGTGGGACCTGTTCAGACGGCCCTGGGCCGGTGGTGCATCCGCCGACTTGCTGAGCGCATGAATCTGATCACGCTTCGGGATGAACAATCAAAGGCGTTTCTGGATCAAATCGCACCTGGGGTGAAGTCAATCGTGACGGCGGACTCTGCTTTTCGGGTTTCCGTGGATGGCCTGACCGAGAAGACCTTGAATCATCGGTCCTTGTGGCACAGGTTTTCGTCGGGCAGTCCCTTGCTGGGGGTGAATCTTTCCCACCACCTGCTCCAACCTATACACGGCGGGGTCGAAAAGGCTCTTTCGAAGAGTGAATATATCAAAGGGGTCGCGGAGACTTTCAGAGGTCTTTCTTCGGGTGAATTTGGGGATCTGGTTTTCTTTGTCACCCACGACAAGGACAGAGCCGTTACAAAGGCTGTAGCTCGGGAACTCGGCACGGCGGATCAGATCACGATCGTCAACTATGAGGAATTTTTGGCCCGGGATATTGCGGGCCTTGCCTCCCGACTGAGCTGCTTTATCGGCACACGGTACCATGAGTTGGTCATGTGCGCCGCTTCAGGCGTCCCTTTGATTGGGATCAACTGCGGTGAAAAGATTGCTCCGCTATTGAATTCCTTGGAGCTTCCGCACCTGGTGATGGATAGAGATGATTTTGTCGGAATCGATGCAGGGGATCGTCTGGCGCGCCTCATTGATTCGGCCATATCCGCACGAGATGTATTAAAGTCAAATGTCAGGAGGATGAGGGAGGAAGCCGCCAAGGGCGTCGGCCTCCTGATGGAGCGTGGTTATGTCCCGGCCAAGGCAAGCTAACTCGAAAACAGATCCGTCACACTCTCCGTCCAACATCGATGACGTGGTCGCATCGGATCTGTGCACCCGTTGCGGGGCCTGCCATGGCGCCTGTCCGCAAGGGGCCATCACATGGGACCATGGTTTTTTCCCCCATGCGACCCATCGGTGCAAACACTGCCATCTATGTCTATCGGTCTGCGGGGGAATGGAGGTGGATTTTCCACGGTATACTGAGCGGCAGTATGGAGCGCATCAAACACTCACGGAGGATGCGATAGGGCCTCTCCTGTACTCCGCCGCGGCGTATTCCACGGATCCCGAGGTCCGGGCCGCGGGATCCAGCGGGGGCCTCGCGAGTCAAATAGTCATCTCTCTGTTGGACCGTGGGGAAATTGATGGGGCTGTCCTGGTCGGATATTCTCAAGAGGATCCTCTTCAGCCTCTGGCCCGGATCTCGAGGCGCCGATCTGAAGTGTTGGGTTGCTCCCAATCCAAATATTCTCTCTTCCCGGTGGCGCACGTCTATGCTGAGATGATCCGGACGCCTGGACGTTATGCCGTTGTGGGACTGCCATGCCAGATTCATAGCCTTTACCGCTGGCAGGACATTGAACGGCGCCTTCTGGACCGGGTCGTTCTTATTATCGGGCTCTTCTGTCATGCCAATTTGGACCCTGAGGTGATCCCTGACTTGCTTCTTCTTAAAAGCCTGCGCAAAGATGACGTGGCACGGCTCGAATTTCGAGGTGGGAGATGGCCCGGGGGTATTCGTGCCGTTCTGAAGGACGGCAGTGTCATTCCGCTCCATCAGGGCGACATCAAGGATGGGGCCTTTAATTACCTGAATCGGCTCTACATTGCAAAGCGATGCCTGCTCTGCATTGATTTCTCTGCTGAATTGTCCGATATCGCAATCTCGGACCCATGGCTCAGGGATGAGAGAGGAGAATATATGTTTCGGGACGGCTGGTCCTTGGCCCACGTTCGGACCATGAGAGGGGATAGGATTCTCAGAGCCATGCTCGAACGGAAAGAAATCGTGACGCAGCAGGTTGAACGATCCCTCGTTGTCAAAAACAACCGTGCGATCACACAGCACAAGAAGCGGGGGGCTTTCATCCGTATTCTGCGCCGCCGGAAACGGGGCAGACCGATCCCCGAGTATCGCATCAATCCCCCGAACCTTTCAGCCGGGGATTATGCACACGAGTGGGCATATCAACTCAGCCTTTTCGGGCGGTATATGGGATGGCCCCGGCCGGTGTTGTTGAGACTTGCCTTTTCCTCCATCGGCCGGCAGTTCAGCCGGCTGAAGGCAGCGATCAAACAATGGAAATATCGGATCTCCTATTAGTGCGTAAATTGTTTTTGTGCAGTCGCAGCGGACCGGCCCGGTCCAGGACGCTCGGGAGATATCTATGGGTCTGCACCGTCGGCTTAATCCAGATCACCGCCTTTGTAGGCCTGGTTCAGGCTGAACCGAGGGTTGTTTTCCCCGAATTTGTAGATGTGTACGATCTGCATGAAATCACCGTTCGTGACCTGCCGCCCTCGCCCGGCAACCCTTTTGTCGACTCAGACCTCAGGGGTCATTACGAGGGCCCCGGGGGCGGCATCACCGAGCTGCGCGGTTTCTGTGACAGTAGGGACGGCTCCCTCTACCGGATCCGGTTTACGCCTCGCCGGGCGGGAGACTATGAGTTTCATCTCATTCTCGATTATCCGGGAGGAACATTTAAAACATCCGGACGCTTTCGTGCGAATTCGAGTTTCAGGCGCGGGTTTGTAAATATTGATCCTGAATACCCCAGGCGGCTCAAACTTGACGATGGATCCAGGCCTTATTTCGTCTCAAAAACAGCTTGGCTGCTCATGGGGAGTCGCCGGTGGCGCGAGTTCATTGATCTTGCTGCCGAGAATAATATAAATGTCCTTCGTTTCGGCCTTGAGGTCAATTACTATTACCAGCGAGTTGGGATCGACGTCTGGCCCTGGTCCGGAACAAGAGTAAATCCCGACTATTCTCGATTTGATTTGGCCACATGGCGAAAATTCGATGACGTCTTTAGATATGCCATGGAAAGAGGAGTCTATCTGGAGCCCGTGATTTTTACCTCAGTCCGGCGGAACCTGCGCTCCTACAAATACGGGATCCTTCCCGACCGGGAGATGGAACCTTACTGGCGGTATCTTATGTCGAGGTTGGGGGCGTACCCGAACATTGTATTCTTCCAGATCTTCAATGAGTTCGGCCGGAACAAACTTTACCAGACATACGCAGCCGAGTATCTTGAACGCATGAGCCCGTTTAACCATCTCATCACCACCTCGGCCGGGACGACAGACCGTGCCATTTGGCCCGAGCTGAAGTGGAACAAGCTGGCCGTCAACCATTCTTGTACATCAAGCGATCCCAGACGCCACGGTCTGAAGGACTATTACTACCGGGTCGGACGCTCTCTTTCACAAATCAACAAACCAGGATGGATCGACGAAAGCGGTCGGATTAGGCACGGAAACGTCGATCCTGTTTACCGCCGCAAAGAGTACTGGACCTGGAGTATGGCCGATGTTTACTGGAATTATCATTCCGAGGGGGGGTGCGAAGATATTGAGAAAATCGAACTTGGGCCGGCGGAAGACGTTGTTCGGTACATTCGCCCGTTCTGGGAGAAATATACGGAGTGGTGGAAAATGGAGGCCACCGATACCCTCGTTGAGGGCTATTCCGGTGTTGATTTTGTTTTTGCCAAGATTTCCAGAAACCCTGCAAAAAGCGTGCTTTATCTTGTGAATGAACGGAGCGGCGCCCGATCCGATCACAGTCGGATCCGTCTAAACCTGCCGACGGGGACCTACGGGGTCCAATATTATGAGCCGAGCCAAGGGATCTTTCACGATCAGCGTCTCCGTCTCATCGCACGCAGCACCGATGCCATCACGCTGGAGCCTCCGTCCTTTCAGGACGACCTGGTTGTCTTACTCATCCGGGAGTCGTAAGGTCGGATGCTTGTGGACGACCGGGGCCTTTGCCGTAAAGAGGAACAACCTGGATCTCATGAAGAAAAAAGGGCGATTAGCCTACACCCGATTCCTGTGGGGGGCGGCGGCCATTCTCTCGGTCTGGGGAGTGCTATGGCTCCACCAGGTTGATTTTTATTTCATGGACCACCCGGATCCAATCATAGAGGAACAGAACTTGACCTTGCCTTCAAACGGTCTGAGCCTGGCCGCAAGACTCTATCGACCAACAAACCGACAACCGGGCACGAAGCTCCCGGCGGTCGTTCTCCTGCACGGAACCAGTCCCAAAGGCTCTCACCTCTTCTTGTATCATATCCTGGCCGAACAACTCTGCCGTGGTGGAGCCATAGTTCTGGTCTATGACCAGAGGGGGTATGCGGCATCGCCCGATCCTCCGCTCGATAGCAACGGGGAGCCGGTTTTAGATTTTGTTGGCGACGCTATTCGTGCAGTTCGTTTCATAGCCTCTCAGCCTGAGGTCGATCCCTCCAAGGTCGTTCTCGTGGGGCACTCCTTTGGAGGTTCGGTGGCTATTGGTGTAGCTCATGAGCCGGGTATCAATCGGCTTCTACGGAGGATTGTCGTGATCAGTCCCGGCAGGGGTTGGCCCTATCAGGGAGATGAACGATTCACATTTCGCCGGAGGCGCCTCACGCAGGACATGGAATTGAATAGACCCATCCGATTGGAGACGATCAGGGCGCTCTATCGAGACTTTGAGGTGGAAACCTTGTTGGAACGAAAAAACATGATCTATGTAAGACTCGTTAATGGAGCAAGGGAGGAACAGGTAAAACCCCTAACCGGAATCTACGCGAAAATGTCTCCACCCAAGGACATCCGCATTATACCGGGGACGGGACACTACTTTAACACCAATTACTTGTTCAACCGGCTGGACCTCCCGATTAAAATCTTCCGCGCGGACAAGATCCAGGAATTGGCAAAGGCAATTGAGGGGTGAGCAGACATAGGGAGATAGCCGGGATCAAGCCTTGGTGATAAAAGGACCGACACATTCATTTTTTGCAAGCTTAAATTAACAGAACAGGAATGACCCTTTGAATAGATCCAGGAACTATTACATTCTTCTCGTGCTCGTAGTCGCTGCTGTATTGAGATTTTGGGGCATCCGGCATGGGTATCCTTTTTCCTATTATCCGGATGAACAGCACTTTATCAATCGGGCCGTCTCGTTCGGAAGCGGGGATTTCAACCCCCACTGGTTCCACAAGCCGGCCTTCCTGATGTATCTCTTATTCTTTGAATACGGTCTTTTCTATATCATTGGAAAGACCTTGGGGTATTTCTCCGATGTCGCCGCCTTTGCAGTCTATTATTTCAAAAATCCATGGCCCTTTATCCTGATCGGCAGGATGACCGTGACGCTATTCGGTATCGCGACAGTTTATGTGACTTACAGGATTGGGGAAAGATTCTGGTCAAAACGGGTGGGGCTTTACGCTTCTCTTCTGCTGGCGCTCTGTTATGGCCATATCTTTTCCGGTCAGGATGTGAAGGCCGATGTCCCCACAGCATTTTTTACCGTTCTTTCCGTGTACAATCTCCTCAGCATCGTCGAAAACGATTTTCAGGCAAAAGACTATATCCGCGCAGGGTTATTTGCCGGACTGGGTACGGCCACCAAGTATTATCCGATTGCACTCCTCCCGTGCATTCTGGCGGCGTCTCTTTACGAAATGTTTAGACGGAAGAAACTCCTGGTGTTTCGAAAATATATTTACGCTCTTATTTCATTCTGGGGGATTTACTTCCTATCTTCCCCTTATAATTTCCTGGACCCCCTGGGAAGAAAGGCAACCTTCGGGCAAATTGTGAAGATGTTTAATATGATATCTCCATACAAACTAAATCTGTACGCACCCTTCCAGGGGAAAGAGGAGGTTCTGGCAACCCGATATGAAAACCATTATCTCCTTAAATCCGTGTACAACTATATTCATGTATTATTCTCTCAAGAGGGCGCCGGGATCGTCATCGCGGTCATCTTTATCCTGGGTTTGATTTATATGTTCGCGAAACTGAGCATTAAAAACTCGATCCTTCTTTCTTTTCCGGTTATCTTTTCGGTTATTTCGATCATTACGAGTCCATCTTACACCGAAGTCCGGCATCAGTTGATCATCTATCCCTTCCTCTCCATTGCCGGGGCGTTTGCATTGTCTCAATTTTTTAAAAAGCTCGATAATCAGCGGTCCGCAAGTCTCTTATTAACCATCGCTCTCCTTTTTCCTTTGTATCACGTGGTAAGAAATAATATATTGGTGTCCAAGACCGATACAAGATCTCTGGCCAGAAACTGGATTGAAGCCAATATACCGGCCGGCACAAAACTATTGCTTGCAGAGGGCGCTGCCGTATTGAGGATGAACAGGGGAAACATCCAAGAATTTTATGAAAAGGCGAAACGCAGGCAAGGAGAAGACGGCCAGTTCACAAAACATCTGGTAAGATATTATGATCTCAAGATGCAGTCGGCTGAAGGAATAACCTACGATATAAAAGAGATCCGCTTTCCCTGGTGGCGGGGAAAGGAAATCGTGTCTGGAGAAACCATCGCGGACACGGAATACGACAGGGACATGGCGAATCCGCTGAAAACGGTCGGTGTGAATGATTATGGCTACTATGTAGGCCAGGGGTATAGGTACGCTGTAACGAGCAGTGATCATTACGAATCATTCGTTGATGGAGATAATCATAGATTGAAAGGCTTTCCTTCTTTCAGGAAATTTTATCATGATCTATTCACCAAAGGGAAACTGGTGAAGGAATTTAATGCGGATGAGCTTAATCTCCCGGGGCCCACGGTGAAGGTCATTCAATTAAAATAGCGAGGATGCGCATGTCTATCCTGATATTCTTCGTCTCACTCTTTTTGATTCTATACACCTATCTTCTCTATCCGCTCCTTCTTTTTTTATTGGCGCGGTTCAAAAGGGAAAAACCCGAGATCCCTGTCAGTCCTGAAGACTTACCCTCAGTATCGGTCATCATTGCGGCCTATAACGAAGAGGCGGTGATTGAGAAAAAGATCAGGAATGCGCTGGAACTGGATTACCCGAAGGATAAGATAGAAATATTGATCGGTTCCGATGGGTCTACTGACAAAACGGATGAGATCTGCATGCAGTATGAGGACCAGATCAGGTTTTACAGGCTGGAGCCTCGTCAGGGAAAGTCCAATGTATTAAATACCCTCGTCCCTCTTGCAAAAAATGAAATATTGTTGTTTACTGATGCGAACACGGTCCTTCAGGAGGAATCGTTAAAGAAACTCACTGTTCATTTCGCCGATCGTTCCATTGGAGGTGTCTGCGGACGACTCATCCTGGAAAGCAGAACGCAGGGTGTTGAAGCTTATGAGAAAGCCTATTGGAAGTACGAGTCGGATATTAAGAACCTTGAAAGCAGACTCTATTCTACGGTGGGGGCGAATGGAGGCATTTACGCCATAAGGAAAGAACTATTTCGAACCATTCCCAAGGATACCATTATAGACGATTTCTGGATATCGCTTGGCATTCTGAAGCAGGGGAAGAAGATCTATTTTGAGAAGGAGGCCATAGCAAAGGAGACGATCTCGGAAACTATCATCGATGAATTCTGGCGCAAAGTAAGGATCGGCTCAGGTAACTTGCAAACACTGCTCCTGGTGCCTGTTATCGATTGTCCAAATCGAGCCTTCATACATTTTGCCTATTACTCACACAAAGTCATACGATGGATGACGCCGCTGTTGTTGATCATCCTATACATTTCCATTCTTGCGTTATCTTCGGAGCCGATATTTGTGAACATGTTTTACCTTTCAAATCTCTTGATATTTGTCTCTTCACTGGCCGTGATACTCAATATCAAAAATAGATCCATGAATCTTATCGGTTACTTTTCTCTTTTCAATTTCGCGCTATTGTGGGGATACATTCGTTTCATCATGGGGAAACAAAGTGTCATCTGGAAAAAGGCAGCGAGATGAACAAACCTGAGACGGGACTTTCAAAGAAACACTCGTCCCCTGCGGAGTAATGGATCATGCCGCTCAATGAATGGATATTTTGGAGTTCGGTCGCTTTTCTTCTGTTTGTAACGGTTTGTTATCCCCTTCTGGCCGCGATGCTCGGCCTGTTCAGAAGACACCAAGGGCCTGCTTGGAGCGGCGAACCCGGTGTCAGCCTGATCATCACCGCATACAATGAAGAAAAGCATATCAAAGAAAAACTGGAAAATTCGCTGGGGCTTAATTATCCAAAGGAAAAACTTGAAATTATTGTAGCTTCGGACGGATCCACGGACCGCACCCACGACATGGTAAATGCTTTTCGGAATGAGGGGGTGAAACTTTATGCCTATGACAGACTCGGAAAGACAGCAATCCAGAATGAGAGCGTAAAGAAATCGTCGGGTGAAATCATTGTATTTTCCGATGCCAATGCCATGTACAGGAAGGATGCCGTCAGGAAACTGGTAGCAAATTTCGGCGATGAACGGGTCGGCTGTGTTTCCGGGCAACTGGTTTATAAGAAAAGCGCGGAGAACCTGACCGGCTTGTGTGAAAGTGCCTATTGGAATTATGAAAAGTTCATCAAATACAGAGAAAGCAGGATATCTTCGCTGATCGGAGTGAACGGGTCCATTTACGCGATCCGAAAGAGTGACTACGTTGAAATTGGGAATGACCTGATCAGCGACCTTGTGGAACCCCTTGAGATCGTCAGGCACGGCAAGAAGGTCGTCTATGAACCTGAGGCGATCTCAGAGGAGGAGTCCTCGGCCACATATCGGGAGGAATTCGAGAGAAAGATAAGAATTTTTACCCGAACCATTCATGGCCTGTTCCGTATGAAAGCCCTTTTAAATCCGTTTCAATATGGGATCTTCTCCATCCAGTTATGGATTCACAAGATATTCAGGTATCTTATGCCGTTCGCGCTCCTATCGGCCGCGTTATCCCTGATCTTCCTCACGGACAGATTCTTCTACTATATTCTTTATTGTCTTATGATCACAACCCTGATATTTGCAATGATCGCAAAATTTACAGAATACAGTGATAAAAGAAACTGGTTTTTTAATGTCATCTATTATTCCTTAACAGTCAACTTTGCTCTGGTTTTGGCCTGGTTAAATGTCTTGAAGGGTAAGACCATAACCATCTGGCCCACAGAACGGGGTTCATGAAAGGACGATTTTAATGGAATGGGCTGATGTCATGATGAAAAGAGCAATCAAAATCATAAACGTCGTGGGTGCGCGTCCTAATTTTATGAAGATCGCTCCCATCATGTGCGAAATGCGTAAGAACGAAAAAATCATTCCTCTCCTGGTTCATACAGGACAGCATTATGATGAGCAGATGTCCAAACTCTTCTTCGACGATTTGGAAATCCCTGAACCGGACATCAATCTGGAGGTGGGCTCCGGGAGCCAGGCCGAACAAACGGCCGAAATCATGAAACGTTTTGAACCGATCCTTGTTAAGGAAAGGCCGGATTATATCCTGGTTGTGGGCGACGTCAATTCCACGATTGCATGTGCCCTCACGGCCGTCAAGCTCGGGATCAAGATCATCCACGTGGAGGCAGGCCTTAGAAGTTTCGACCGAACCATGCCCGAAGAGATCAACCGGGTCCTCACGGATGCGATTTCAGATTTCCTGTTCATCACAGAAAGAAATGCACAAGAGAACCTTCTAAAGGAAGGAATCTCAAAGGACAAGATACACTTTGTCGGCAATGTCATGATTGATACGCTGATCAGGAATACCGACAAAGCAAGACAAACAGATATACACAGGCGCCTGGGCTTGAACCCGGGCAATCAGATTCTTCCCTATGGCGTATTGACACTTCATCGTCCCAGCAATGTGGATGACTCTCGGAATCTGGAGAGCATCCTACAGGCAGTGAATACTCTTTCTAAAGAAGTGCCGATTATCTTTCCGGCTCATCCGAGAACAAGAAACAATATAGGACGATTCGGGTTCAGTCATTTTTTCGAAAATGTGGAGGCGGGCACAACAACCCAAAAGCGGAATTCAAAGGGGATCAGGATGATCGAACCCTTGGGCTATTTGGATTTTCTTCATCTTATGGCGGAGTCAAAGGTGGTGCTGACCGATTCCGGGGGGATGCAGGAAGAAACCACGGTCCTGCAGATCCCCTGTTTAACCTTGAGAGAAAATACGGAAAGGCCGGTGACCGTATCGGAAGGAACCAACAGCGTGGTCGGGATCAATCGTGAAAACATCATCGCACAGGGGCTTGCGATTCTCAGGGGAAACTTGAAATTGGGACGGATACCCGAACTCTGGGATGGCCGGGCCGCTGAACGGATTGTTAAAATTATACTGAAGCAATGACAAAGTGTCGCTTTCAAAGAAACAACTCGACGCACCAGACTCGGAGGCTTTCCATGGTTTACGGCATGAAGATGCTGGGGGGCCAGGCACTCCGCGTTTGTCTCATCCTCTTCCTCTCAGGATTCGGCGGGACCGGAGAAGATCCGCCCATGGCCCAGCTCATCCGAAAGGATGTCATGCAGCAAGTCAAGGAAACCGAAAGGCCTGCGCCATGGCGTCTGCTCCGAGAGGTGGATCTTTCAGCTTTGCGGGGGGAATACGAGCCATTTACGTTTGCAATTTACTGTGGGGACGATTGTCCATCCCTGAATGTGTCGCTGTCAAATCTGAAAAGAACCGACGGAGGAGCGGGCGAGATCGATCAGAATCATATAGAGATGGCCCGTCTTTCCCGGGGGACGACCCCTCTCTCCGTGGAAGACTGGATCCTCGAACCCATAGGGGAGAGCGGCCTGCAAATCCTCAAGGGACAATCCGTACGTATTTGGGTGACCCTTCACGTTCCCGATGCCGCCTTGCCAGGTAAGTATCAGGGCACTCTCACAGTGACACAGCGAAACCAATCCCCATCGGAAGTGCCGGTGGTCGTGAAGGTCCTGCACCAAGCATTAGAAGATCCTTCGGGCGTACAGTTCGCTCTGCTTTACACAGTCTCTCCTTTCGGCCGGCATTACAAGCCTGAAAAATATCAGCGGCTCGAAAAAAGCGTTCTAACTTTTTACAGAGAGCTTCGGGCCCACGGCATGACATGCGTGAGTCCGAAATGCTCGGACTGGCCGTATAGGAGGGGTCACATCGAGGGACTCAAGGCCGAGGTATCCCTGGCGACGCGGGCAGGTTTGACCGGGCCCGTATTATGGTACATGAGCGCCCTGATCAACGGCGCCAAGGGCGGCGAGAGATACGCTCATTATGACGGGAAATGCGACAACTGGGATGAATCGAGGGACCTGGCCAACCTGAGAGAGATTGTCACTCAGACCAGAGAGACTCAGATTCGAGAAGGATGGCCTGAAGTCGTGTTCATTACCGTTGATGAACCCGGGACGGACACGGAAGACCGCAGGATCAACGATCTTAGAATGGAGATCCTTGAAAAGTCGCTGAAGGTGGTGAAGGAGATGGGGGGCCAGGGCGCAAGCACGATCATTGAGCCCGTGGACGACCGGCACAACAAGGCTCCCTTTTCCAGGGTTCCAAACGAGCTCCGGCATTCCTGGGACCGGGTGCGCCCTTACTGCCCCATCCGGATATACGGTTATGGTTATCCCCAGGGGGAGACCAGTCTTTACGCTGAAAAGAAAGATGCCTTAAGCCGAGGGCATCAGATCTGGTTCTATAACAATAAAGCCATCATGAGAGATGACAGGTATGTGGGCCGGACCTATTTCGGAATCTGGGGGTGGAAGGTGGGAGCACAGGGGCTCACGGCCTGGACGTATCCAGGGGCCCGGACCGTTCAATGGGAAATTGTTCGGGAAGGGATCGATGATTTCAAGTATTTGAAGTTGATTGAAAGGCTCTCCCGCGAGCCGGATACTAAACCGGAGGTCCGAGAGCAAGCAGAGAGGTTCTTGAAGAGAGTGCAGGAAAGTCTCCCTCTCGATAAAGACGGGTATGTTAAGGATTGGAAGCCGAAGATGAACCCCTCGGAATTTCACCGACGCGCCGGCGAGGCCCTGGAACGGCTCTCATTGCGAGACCATCAAGAAACCCCATGAACATCCTCTGGCTCAAGACCGACATCATCTATCCGCCGAACACGGGCGGAAAACTCCGGACCTACTGGATTCTAAAAGAGCTTTCCAAGAGGCACAACATCATCTACTGCTGTTTTGCCGATGGCGAGAATGATTTGGCCGGCATTCAAGAGATGAAATCATGGTGCGCCGAGATGCACACCATCGAAAGAAAACCCAAGGAAGAGAAGTACACGGCGCGCTTCTATCTGGACCTGGCGCGCAACTTATTTTCCCCCTATCCCTATGCAGTGGGCAAGTATTACCACCCCGGGCTGAAGCGCAAGGTCAAGGATCTTCTATACAATGGCAAGGTCGATTGCGTGGTCTGCGATTTCATCTTCCCAGCCTTAAATATGTATTGGGATTCTCAGGTTCCAAGGCTCATCTTCTGCCATAATGTGGAGTCGTTGATCTGGAGACGGTACGTTGAAAATCACCGTTTCCTGAAAAAGTGGTTTCTCTATCATCAGTACCGGAAGATGGTATCCTATGAGTTTTCGATATTAAACAGGTTTGACGCCATTGTTGCGGTATCGGAAAAGGATAAGCTGGGAATGCTGGGTCACATCCGAGATCTGCCGGTCGAAGTCATCGGTACCGGCGTCAATCTTGAGTTCTTCGGCAAACGAAAAAGCCGGGAGAGAAGGCCCGGCAATATTGTCTTTTCCGGATCCATGGACTGGATACCCAATGAAGATTCCATGATCTATTTCGTCAAGGAGATCTATCCGAAGATCAGAAAAGAGATTCCTCATGCCGGGCTCACCATCGTTGGAAGGAAGCCCACTCCATCCATCAGAGGTCTCGCGTCTTCGGAGGAGAATATCGTGGTGACCGGCGGCGTGGATGACATCCGCCCTTTCCTGGCCGCCGCCGACTGCTTTGTGGTTCCGCTGAGGATCGCGGGCGGAACCCGGCTTAAGATTCCGGAGGCCATGGCCACTGGGCTTGCGGTGGTGTCCACGTCCGTGGGCGCCGAGGGGTTGGGCCTCACATCCGGAGAAGAGATCCTGATCGCCGACACGCCTCAGGTCTTTGCAGAAAAGGTCATCCGGGTCATCCGGGACGGGGAATTAAGGGCGGCTTTGGAAGAACGGGCAAGAAAAGCCGTAGAAGCAAGGTTTTCATGGGAGATGATCGGTCACCAGTTTGAGCAGATTATGGACCATGCGGTTCGGATGAGGGGAGGAGTATGAAGATCAGTATTTTTGGTATGGGATACGTGGGGTGTGTCTCGTCTGCCTGTATTGCAAACGACGGGCACACCGTGATGGGTGTGGATATCAACGAGACCAAGGTGAAGATGATCAATGATGGGAAATCGCCGATCATTGAAAAAGACCTCTCGCCCATGATCGAGAAATGCGCGGCAAAGGGGCTTTTATCAGCATCCACCGATTACAAGGAGGCCGTCCATCATACGGATATTTCAATGATATGCGTAGGCACACCGAGCCATGCGAACGGGAGCCTGAACCTGACCTATTTGTCACGGGTCTGTGAGAATATCGGAACCGCTCTAAGAGAGAAAAATGCCTTCCATGTTATTGTCGTTCGGAGCACGGTTCTGCCGGGCACCGTGGAAGATGTTCTATTGCCCCTGATAGAGGATGCGTCCGGGAAGAAAGTAAATAAGGATTTCGGCATCTGTTTCAATCCCGAGTTTCTCCGTGAAGGAACGGCCATCTCTGATTTTTATGATCCGCCAAAGACAGTCATAGGCGCTTCCAACGATAAAAGCGGGGACCAGGTTGCCGGCATTTACCAAAACCTAAAGGCGCCCCTGATCAGAACGACCATTAAGGTGGCGGAAATGGTGAAATATACGGATAACTCCTTTCACGCGGTGAAGGTCTGCTTTGCCAATGAGATTGGGAATATCTGCAAGCATCTCAATATCGACAGCTACAAGGTCATGGAGATCTTCTGCCGGGATACCAAACTGAATCTTTCTCCCTATTATTTAAAACCTGGATTTGCCTTCGGAGGCTCATGTCTGCCCAAGGATATTCGGGCGCTGGTTTATAAGGCCAAAGAGCTGGACCTATCCGTGCCTCTGCTGAACTCCCTTCTCATGAGCAATGAAACCCAGTTGAAGATCGGCATCAACAGGATCATCGGGACAGGAAAGAAAAGGATCGGTTTTCTCGGGTTCAGTTTCAAGGAGGGCACGGACGATCTGAGAGAGAGCCCCATGGTGGAGATGATTGAGACACTCCTGGGCAAAGGGTATGCCATCTCCATCTATGACAGGAACGTTGCCCTCTCCAGACTGATCGGGGCGAACAAGGAGTATATCGAGAAACATATCCATCACGTTGCCTCCTTGATGGTTGATGATATTGAAAAGGTGGTGCAGGACTCGGAGGTGCTGGTAATCGGCACTCGATCCGAGGAATTCAGAAAAATACTGGGCAGCGTCTCAAAGGATCAGATCATTATTGATCTTGTGAGGCTCAGTGATGACATTTCAACGGAGGCCGCCTATGATGGCATCTGCTGGTAGCCGCGCCGTAAAAGTCGATCCATTCATGTTTTATTCTAAACCCACCACCTCTGGTGGTGGACTCGGAGAGGTTCTACCGATCCGGGGAGAAATAAGATAGGCTCTTCCTCCGGGAAAGCCTCGTATGGAGCAGGAGGAAGATCCTATGTAAGAGTGGAAAAGTTTATAGCACATCAGATGGGACAGCAAATATACAGTTCGTGATGAATCAAAAACACCGTCATTCCCCGACTTGATCGGGGAATCCAGAACATACTGGATTGTCCGGTCAAGCCGGACAATGACAAACTGGTTACGATTTCTGTTGCGGTGCAGCATGGCGTTTTGGCTGGCCACGGAGCTTGTTTTGGGTTAATGCCCCCGGGGGGCATCCTGATGCCACCCGCTATGCGGGTAGAGAATCACTGATGACATTTCAACTGAGGCCGCCTATGATGGCATCTGCTGGTAGCCGCGCCGTAAAAGTCAATCCATTCATGAAAAGATTTTTTATCATCCTTTTCATTATTCCGGTCCTTGTCTCAGGAAAAGTCTTTGCCGAGGTCCCGGGAAAGCCCGTTGTCGTCATCACCATCGACGCGGAATCCATCAATCATGACGATTGCAAAGTATCCCTCCCGGAACAATTCGACCTGAAAATTGATGGAACCCCCTGCGGCATCACCAGGATGATGAGCATTTGTGACCGGCACAACGTAAAGGCCACATTCTTTCTTAACGTGTATGAATACAAGGAATACGGAGAAAAGCCCCTGAAAGATATCGCAGCGTTTATGGACCATAATGGTTTTGATGTAGAGTTGCATACGCACCCCCAATGGGTCTATGATAAAAATAGAAATATGATGTACCAGTATTCCCTGAATGAGCAGATACAAATCATCCGGGACGGAAAGGACCTTCTGAAGAAGTGGATCAATAAGGAGCCCGTCATCCACAGGGCGGGCGCCTACAGCGCAAATGAGGATACCCTTGAGGCTTTAAGGGTTAATGGGATAAATTATGACAGCTCGTTTCGTTACGCCTATCCAACCTGTTTATTGCAGAACCTTGGCCTGAAAAGGAATTATATTTCCGTATCTCATGATGTTTATGAGATCCCTGTCAATGTGTTCAGCCTTGAGCGGTCGGCTCCGGGGCTTGGCTTTCTGGCGCCCCTCAGGGGTATCGCCAAATATGATATAGACTCGGTAGATGCCGGGACCCTGATGCAGGCTATAGATAAAGGGATTGAAGGCCGGTTCGATGTGATCGTTCTTTTCTTGCACAGTCCATCGTTTATCAGGGAATACACGGAGAAAAGGCATGTCCCCGATGTCGTTGATATGGACGAATTTGATGCGGTCCTGAATTATATAGAGAAGCGGGGACTTCGTGTCATGACCTTCCGTTCCTATATCAGTGAAACCAGGTGGGATCAGGTCGCCCTGCAAAGTTCCGATCCTCTTCCTGTTGTCCATACGAAAATAAATGCGCTTAAATTCCTGGGGAAAAAAGCCGGTCTGAACAACGGAAATGTTCGACAGGTGATCACGATTACGGCCGGAGTTGTTCTGATCCTGCTTATTGTTCTTGTTTCTATTTTAACGAAAAAGGCTCATGTCCAAAAGAGTGGGTGAAAACATAAGGGTTCCAGGGGTCAAGGATTCCAGGGGTCAAGTGAAGTGCTAAAACACTACAAGGAGTTAAAGGAAAGGCCCCAGTCATATCAATTATGTTTGGAGATTTACAAAATAACAAAAAGACTTAAGAGTGATATCGAGGAGGTTGAGCGGATGCTCAAGGCACTGATCAAATCACTTGAAAACAAACACTTGAACCCTTGAACCCTGGAATCCTCGACCCCTTTTTTAGCCACCAAATGGGAGAAGAACCTAAAATGTCTGAAATCCTGCTCATACACCCTAAAGAAGGCGAAAGGGTCTTCGGCGGCATGCCGCCTCTGGGTCTGGCCTGGATCGCCTCTTACCTTGAATCCGAAAAATACAGCGTCACTCTCATTGATTTGCAGATCAGCGACAAGACGTTCGCAAAGATCCTTGAAGAGACAAAACCGAAGATCCTCGGCATCGCCGGGACTTCCCACACCCGCTATGAAAGCTTCAAACTGGCCAAAGAAGCAAAGGCTTACGACAAAGATATTTTTGTGCTTTACGGAGGGTCTCACGCAACCTTTACAGCCGAGGATTCCTTGAAACATGTCCCGGAAATGGATGTTGTTGTCAGAGGCGAGGGGGAAATCTCCACGCTCCAGGTTGTTGAAACGGTGCTCAGGAACCGCCAAGACCTTTCGGAGATCGACGGCATCAGTTATCGGACAAACGGAAAGATCATACATAATGAGCCGAGGCAAAGGATTCAGGATTTGGACCGGCTGCCGTTTCCCAGGAGAAACATGGAGGAGATGAAAAAATATGATCTTAAAATGGACTTTCTCGATATCCCCGCAGCCTCCATCATGTCTTCAAGGGGGTGTCCCATTAATTGTTCCTATTGCTCGGCCAGCGCCATGTTCGGCGTCAAACTGACCTTGAGGTCGGCAAGGAACGTGGTTGATGAGATCGAACAGCTTTTGACCGACTATGGCGTGAAAGGGATCAAGTTCTTCGACAGTACATTGACTCTGAAAAGAAGCCATATCTTGTCTCTTTGCGAGGAAATCAACAGGCGAAGGTTGAAATTCCCATGGGAGTGTGAAATCAGGGTCAACACCGTAGATAAAGACTTGCTGAAAACCATGAAAGATGCCGGCTGCTATTATATGGACTTCGGTGTGGAATCGGCAAGCCCGCGGGTATTAAAAGAGATGCATAAAGGAATCAGCATAGGGCAGGTGGAAAATGTCTTCAAGTGGACCAAAGAGATCGGACTCCTTACGAAGGTCTTCTTCACCTTCGGACATATCGGAGAGACCATAGAGGATGCTCGGATCACCATGGATTTTATTGATCGGCACAAGGATTTTATCACCTCCCAGGGGGGAGGGGTGGGCATCAAGATCTATCCAGGCACGCGGGTCGAGCGTTATGCCTATGAAACAGGATGTCTTGCCGAAGACTTCTCCTGGGCAGCTCCCTATCATGATGAAAAGGCGGAATTTTTCGGCGGGGCCCCTCATGTTCCACTGCTCATTCAGCCGCAGATGGGATATAAGGAATTAAATCAGTTAAGATATACATTGATTAGAAAGAAATTGAAGGATCCCATGAACGCCGTCAGAGCGGTCAAGGACGCGTGGGATAAGAATAACCTAAAAAAGGTCTGGACGGTTGCCAAAGGAATCATCCGGACCCGGCTGTCACATTAACATGCTTGGATTATTACTCCCATTTCAGAGGCTCTTCATACCAGGGTTGATCCTCCTATTGCTCTGGGCGATATATCGAACCATCCTAAAGAAGGATAGGCCCGTCGGCCTGGTTTTGTTTATAGCGCTCATTATCATTGTAGATAGTTTTTATAATACCGGCATATATATCCCGGGCATGGAGCGCGGCAGCATAAAGTATTCGGAGGTGATATGTTTCTTCCTGCTGCTTCATGGGGGGGAAACCAAATCCGCAGGTGGACGCAATCACCTTATTATCTTTCTTACGGTGTCATATTTCCTCTTATTTTTCTATGCCGCTCTGAGAGGATATACCTTAGAAAACGGCATAAACAATTATCGAAGACTTATAGTCCCGCAAATCCTGGCCGTATGGGTGGCATACAAGGGGTTTGATGAAAAAGAAGACTACAAACGGTTTCTTTTTTATTTCTTCTTTCTGGTCATTATTGTGGGGTTGTTTACATTCTGGGATGCTTTTTTTGATCGTTGGATTTTAAAGAGCGAAGTTTTGTATAACCCGATCTATTGGTCCAGTAGAAAGCAAGGAAGATTCGGCAGTATTTTCCTGAACCCTAATTATCTGGGAAGCTTTTTCGTATTGATGTTTTTCCCGTTGTTCATTCTGACGATAAAACAGAAGATGATCTGGAAGAAAATATTTTGCTGGGGTGGTTTGTTACTTTTCATATTTGCCTTCATCAAGACAGAATCGAGGGGGCCTATGCTCGGATTTGCCGGCTCGATATTATTTTTTCTGGCCATTCCAACAAGACAGTTCCCGATCCGCCGCAAGGTCGGTGCCCTAATAGCCTGTGTTCTCATCTTGTCTCTGTTCCTGCCCGGATTTTTTAAAGCAGCGACCGGCCGCTTCAGTTCAGTGGAAGAAAATATGGATGAAGACCGGGTCAGCAGAAGCGTCATCTGGGAATTCACGATTAAGAATTTGATAGCAGATTATCCCCTCTTCGGGATCGGCTTTGGAGAGTTGCAATATATTATGACTATGCGTAAGTATGGATTTCTGAATGAATACAAGTACACTCTTCATAACCCGCATAACTCATATCTGGAGATAGCTGTCATGGCGGGGTGTGTAACCCTGCTGATATTCCTGCGGGTATGCTGGGTTGTGATCAAAAGCAATATTGTTTATATTCGGAGACATCAGGATGATGACCTTTCTCTTTTTTTGCTGGCGATGACCAGCGGTATTGCAGGATTCCTGATTTGCTTGATGGTTGACATGCAGATGTTTACAATATCCGTTGCACCAGTATTTTGGGTTATCTTGTTTATTTCCCGTTCCCTAACTTTCCTGAAGCCAAGCCCTGTTTTCGTGAGACAGCCGGATGAAGAGGAAAGGCCACTCTATGAAAATCGCCATCTTGACATCAGTCACTTCCGCTAATATCTATCTGGTCAATTCTCTTACGAGTCGTTACAAGGTCGTGGCTAAGGTAATCGAGCGGCGTTCTCGGCCTTCCACCATGAAGGAAAAGATGGCTGTCCGGAGCCGCTTGATTCAAAGATACGGTTTACTGAAAACCCTGAATAAACTGCTTTACAATAAATATCGAAGCTGGATGGTTGAACTACATCAATCCGAAACCCTCAAGCAGGAATTGTTCCCAGGGAAAGCCGAAGTGGCCTATACACATGAGGTGCCGACCCTCGAAGTTGAGAACATTAATGATTCCTCATGTGTTGACTTTTTGTCCGGTTATGCTCCTGATATTATTGCTGTCTGTGGAACGACCGTGATAAAAGCCCAGGTTTTCAAACTGGCCAAGAAAGGGACCATCAACATCCACTCAGGTATCATCCCTGAATATCGGAGTGCCGACCCTATTTTTTGGGCGCTGTACAATGGTGAGCCCGACAAGGTGGGGGTAACGATCCATTATGTGGATGAGGGCATCGATACAGGGCCTATCATCCATCAGAAATCCGTCGGGGTTACTAAAGAGGATGACTTGGCCACTCTTTATGCTAAATGCATGCGCACCGGAGCCGAACTTATGTCTCAGGCCATCGAGGACATTGCCGGCGGAACGGTGAAAACGTACCGGAAGGAAGGAGTTGAGGGGAGAGCGCACTTTCACATGGACCTGGGCATTTGGGAATATATGGTATTTCAAAGAAGGTTCAAAAAACTTAAATCCAGCCTATAGGACATACTATCTCTCAGTGAAATGGAAATATGGACTTATTAAGGGTCTCATAATAGAAACGACATCATATGAAAAATTCCTCCCAACCTCCCTTTGCCCCTTCGACTGCGCTCAGGGCAGGCGCCGGTAGGAATTTCCCCCTCTTTGAAAAAGAGGGGCAAGGGGAGATTTTATGAACTATGTCTATTCTATTTCGAGACTATTAATAATAAGGACCCGAATGAAACATCTTAAGAACAGCATAAAAAAAATATACGCCCGGTCGAGGGGATTATTGTCTCCGACCGAAGAAAAACCCAAGCGATTGATCATCGAAAAATGCCGTTGGCTGAATAATGCAGACAGTCCCGTTATCCTGATGATCGATGACCTGGCGAATGCATGGCACAGCCAGACCGGCAACAACACCTGGGATGCCGGTGGAGATTGGGGTGGGGGACTTTCCCGAAAAGGTTCCGTGTATGCATTCCTTCATGAGCATCTTCTGAGTGATTATCCCGAAGTCAAAATCACTTTCTTTGCGGTTGCAGGAAAGATCAGTCAATATACGCATGATAAACCCTTCTCTTTTGCGGAGCCCCTCAATTTTAACAAGGAGTCAAAGAAGTTCTTCAGGGAATTGAATGAAAATAACCGCTTTGAGATCGCTTATCATGGATACAACCACGGAACACCGGGCCGCACATCCAAGGACTTTGTTCAAGAATGGAAAGGCTTTCAGTCTCTGGAAGAGGCATGCAAACAAATTGAAAAAGGCAAGGAGATCTTCAAAGATGTATTCGGCCGATATCCGCTTGGCGGCAAATACGGGGGTTGGGAGCATAACGAATTTGCGGATGACTCGATTGACCGGAGTGGTTTCATCTGGTGGTGCCGGGACTGGATGCCCAGAAATATTCGTGATCAGATTTCCGAAGCATACTATGAACCTCAATTTTTTGGAGAAAATTTCGTTGTGGCCCTCCCGTCCACTGTCCATGGTTTTTTCTGGAATAAGAAGCAGGTCGATAAACTAATCGCCAAGAGACAAATCATAGCCATTGAGGAACATATATCACCTATCCGGCCCGATGGTCAGATTCAGACGCCCAATATCATTGATGATATTCAGGAACTGACAGGTTTGTTTGCCTACCTGAGAAATAAAAGGGTCTGGTATGCGACCGCTTCCGAGGTTGCAGAGTATTTTGTTGCCCGTTCCCGAAGTCTGATCTTTGATATCATGGAGCGGAGTTTTAAGGTCAGATATGACGGGAAAATCTCTCATCCGGAACTGACGCTCGATCTTGATTGTTCCGGCATCTGCTCGGATCAGGCCCCCTATATCAATATGATGCTTCCGGATGGACGCCCCATTAAGCCAGACCAGTATTGGTATGATACAAACCGTTTCAGGCACATCGTGACAGTACCTCTTCAAAATGGAGAATATCAGGTGAAAGAGAGTCAATCAGCAGCGGTATAGCCGGAGGTGGGGAAAATAGTCAGGCAGAAGTGTGACATTGCCCTTGTCGGCTCCTTTCCTCCCCCTTATGGGGGGCAATCCGTACATTTGGAACAGCTCTTTTCATCACTGTGTCAGGATGGCCGGCAGGTCATTGTATTGAATACCGGCAGGAACAAGGAGATCCGGCACGATCACGTTATAAATATCAGAAGCTCCATAAGCCTCCTCAAATCTATTTTGTTCAAGATTAATCCAGGAATTATTCATGTGCATGTATCAGACATGACTGATTTCAGCAAACTTCTCCCTGTCTACCTGGGCGAGTGGTTCCTGAACTACCACTGGATTCTCACCATTCATTCGGGTAATATCGAGTCAAATATAGCTCGACTCAAGCGCTATCAAACACTTCTTATCAGATTAATGTCCAGGAAGATAAGCAATGTTATTTGCGTTAACCAGCAAATCCGAGGAGCGCTTGCCCAATGGACGGATGACCGGAAACTGGCTGTGATCCCTGCTTTTAATTTCTCATTCCATGAGACCCCATTAGACCCGTATCTAAATGATTTTTTAAATAGCCATAACCCGGTTTTAAGCTGCACAGGCTTTTATGAACCTGTGTATGGTTTTGATCTGGCCATACAGGCCATTGGGCATTTAAAAAAGGTTTTTCCGCAGATCGGCCTCGCCCTCATCGGGGACAAACGAAATTGTAAAACCTATGAAGACATGATTCATCAACAGGGATTGAGCAGCAGCATCTTTATGTGCGGAGATATCAATCATGACGAATGCTTATCAATCATTAAAAGATCTACTCTGTTTGTTCGGCCGACCCGTTATGACGGAGATGCTATCTCTGTACGCGAAGCCCTTGCTCTTCAAATCCCCGTAATTGCCAGCGCGACGGAATTCAGACCCTATGGTGTTGATACTTTCAAAGTTGGAGATCTCCATGACCTGATTTCGAAAATAAGCCGTTCCCTGGAAAAGAAGCCGGATGGAGTCAGGGCAATAGATCTGCATTCAGAAAATATAGAGCAGATCAAGGAAATTTATAGAGAAGTGGGGCACGACGGATAGAAGATACTTGCCTGGGGCATTCAATAGCCTTGATACAGGACGATCATTTATAATGTGTGGGATCTGCGGCAAATTGAGTCTTAACGGGACCGGCATCGACAAGGAAGAGCTTATTGCAATGCGAGACATCCTTGTTCATAGAGGCCCCGATGACGAGGGAATATACATAGATGAAAAAGTTGGTCTTGGACATAGAAGGCTGTCAATTATAGATCTTGCCGGAAGCAAACAGCCATTGACAAATGAAGATGGAACATTATGGATTGTTTACAACGGCGAAATTTATAATTATCAGGAACTGAGAAAGACCTTGGTCAATGCCGGACACCAATTCAGAACAAAAGGGGATACAGAGGTTATAGTCCATTTGTACGAGGAGTATGGACTCAAATTTATAGAGCGGTTAAGGGGAATGTTTGCCTTTGCATTATGGGACAAAAAACAGCAGAAGCTAATCCTCGTCAGAGATCGTCTTGGAATAAAACCACTATACTATTATTCTAACAATCGTGGATTCTATTTTGCCTCGGAAATTAAAGCGTTTCTGAAATGCGATGGAATGCAGCCAGAATTGGATGAGATCGGCCTGAGAAGATACTTGAAATACCGATTCGTTTATGGCGAAAGAACAATGTTTAAAGGTGTTAACGAAATACCGCCAGGTTTCTATATGGAGATTTCAATTAATGGACAAATAAAGAAAACTCAGTATTGGAACATGGACTTTTCACCAAAAGACAATCTCAGATTTCATGAACTATCAGAAAAGCTATTAACGACGCTTGAGAGCTCGGTAAAAATGAGAATGATAAGTGATGTACCGATCGGTTCATTCTTGAGCGGAGGTATTGATTCAAGCGCTATAACAGGACTCATGGCAAGAAACAGCAGTTCTCCCGTAAGAACATTTTCTATTGGTTTTATTCCGGAAGAGTTGAATGAACTGCAATATGCAAGAATAGTCTCTAATCATTTCAATTCGGTACACGACGAATATTATCTCGGCGCCGAAGACTTCTTTTCCTTAATGAGGAAGCTCATATGGCATCATGACGAACCGCTTATGTTTCCCGCATGCATCCCCCTTTATATTCTTTCAAAGAATTCAAAACAGAACGCCACGGTGATTTTATCCGGCGAGGGTTCAGACGAACTTTTCGCCGGTTATATGAGTAATATTAAAGCCTATTGGCTGAATCGTTTCATGCACGTGATTCCTGATCCTGTGAAGAAACTGCTAATGGGCATACCCTTAAATACAAAGTATAAAGAGGTCATGAAGAAGATAGGTTACAGTGAAGAAGATTTTATTAAATCATTCTTTACCACTTATCGCGATGATATGATTTCAAGAATATACGACTTCAGCCGTCATCAGGGTGATGAAGAGGGGGTTATAGAGAATGAGTTGGGAATGAATGATATGGAGGGAACCTTCCTGGATAGGTTCCTTGCTTTTCAGATGAAGACCTATCTCGTTGCGCTCCTGATGAAGCAGGACAAGATGAGTATGGCGGCATCCATTGAAACAAGAGTGCCATTTTTAGACCATAAACTCGTCGAACTTGCATGCCGGTTTCCCGACTCAGCAAAAGTAAAGTATACGCAAGGAAAATATATTCTCAAGAAAGCCTGTGAGTCACTTCTGCCGAACAGTATTATTTACAGAAAAAAAATGGGGTTTCCCGTACCCATAGAAAAATGGTTCAAGGTTAAGGACAACCCTTTTATTGCACTCTTGACAGATGATGAGGTCAAGAGGAACAGCTTTCTAAATTATAATTTTATACGAGAGACAATTGACAAGTTTAATAAAGGGGCCCCAGACTCAATTAGACATATATGGGTCCTGCTGAACATAGAAATGTGGAGACAGCAGTTTTTATCAACAGGATCATGAAATAAAAAATGTCGAACATCATCAAAGTGTTATTCAAACAGTCATTCTTGTACAGCATCGGAAGTTCTGCGCTTCAGCTGGCGAGTTTTCTGCTTGTGCCCTTGTATGCAAGGTACCTTACCCCTTCCGAATTTGGAGTGCAGGCTTTGTTCGTCATTTTGATATCCATTTTATCGTTGAGCATCGATCTGGGAATAAAATCTTCAATTAGTCGTGTGTACTATGATTACACCACGGATCTTGAAAAAAGAATTTTCACTGGAAACGCATTTGCCTTTACAAATATTCTTGGAATAATAATTATTGCCATCTGTTTTGCGTTTGACCGGCAAGCAACCGTATTCCTCACAGGAAGCGACAGGTATGTACTCATCTACCGATATGTATTATATGATATTTTTTTTACTAATTCCTTTCAAATTTATCTTGCTTTCCTGAGGGTCAGGAATAAACCCTATAAATACATCGCATTTTCAGTGGGAAAGCTTATTGCAATCTTATTGCTGACGATTTATTATGTTGCCGTAAAAAAACAAGGACTGACCGGCTTATTTAAAGCAAGTGCCTTCGCCTCCCTGATACTTTATCTTATTACATTGCCACTCGTCATGAGAGGTTCAAAATTATCTGCAAATACAAAAATGTTAAAAAATATGATTGCATTCGGTCTGCCTTTTGTTCCGGCCGGTATTTTTTCTTTTATTCTCACCTCCAGTGACAGGTATATCCTAAAGCTTTTTTCAGATTTGCAGGAAGTGGGACAATACGCCATGGGATATAAATTCGGCTTGATCATTAATGTGTTTATCGTACAACCTTTCGTCCTTGCGTGGCCGCAACAGATTGTTCCCATATCAATGAAAGAAAACGCTAACGATATTTTCAGTAAAATTATAACCTATTACATAGCCATATCAGTATTGATCACAACGATACTGCTGGTTTTTCTGGACAATGCCTATGCTTTGTTATTAACACCGGAATATTTTCGATCCATAACGGTTGTTCCCTTTGTGGCGATATCTTATATATGCAACGGGTTATACTATATTTTCCTGGTGGGAGTTTTTTTAAGAAAAAAGACAATATATCCTCCTTTGATATTTGCCTTTGGAAGTCTTCTTAATCTCGGGTTAAACTTGTATTTCATTCCCAAATGGGGGATGCTTGGGGCTGCAATAACAACATTGATAGCTTATTCATCTATTCCAATTTTAACCTATTTTATCTCTAATAGATTCTATAAGATGAAGCTTGAATATATTAGAATTCTCAAGATAATCATTGTATTTGTGATCACTTATTTCATAACCAGTTTTATTCCGTTCCACTCCGGGTATAAGGAAATGGTTCTTAAGGCAACTATTCTTCTTTTTTCTCCTCTTTTTTTATATTTGGTGAATTTTTTTGAAGAAAAGGAAAAAAGAGAAATAAGAGGGATTTTTCTAAAACTGAGAAAGGCGATGTGCTGATTTTGGACTATATGCAGCAACAGAAGTCGTAATCAGTTTGTCATTGTCCGGTCCCCCGATCAAGTCGGAGGACAGGCCTGACCGGGCAATCCAGTATTTTTTTCAGGATTCCCCGATCAGGGGGTCGGGGAATGACGGTGTTGATTTATGATGCTCTGCATAATCGTATTCTTTGCAGAGTCAAGAAAGACCTGGGGCTAAGCAAACCGAGGTTGCTTTGAATATATCGTTTTCATCCTCTAATCGGAGTTAATAACATCTATGAAGCAAGCATACTATCTAATTAAGACAGATTACCTGCGATACGTAAGTAAGGACATCAGCAAAGATGACGTCGATGAAGTGACTTTTTGCAATATCATAAAGAATTTTTTATTATCCAATGCGTTCCGTCTGAGCGTGTTGTACAGGATATCTGTCCCGATCTACAAAAAGCTAAGTACCAAAAGGATACTCTGGCTTATACCAAGCTTATGGGTTGAAATAACGAGGTTTTTAACGGGGTCGGAGATAGATCCTCGAGCTGAAATAGGAGAAGGGTTAAGAATAATCCATGGCGTAGGAATCGTCATTGGAATTGAGGCAAAAATTGGAAGGAACGCATGTATTTATAATGATATTACCATTGGCTATAAGAATATCGATGAAGAAGGTACGGGCCAGGCAAAGATAGGGGATGGCGTGCGTATTGGCACTGGAGCTCGACTATTGGGAAATATCACCATAGGCTCTAATGTAGTAATCGGTGCAAACGCTGTTGTCACCAAGTCCTTTCCAGATAACGTAGTTGTCGTTGGAATACCGGCAAGGGTTCTAAAAAAGAATGAAGAATAGCATCCTTATTTTGTTAGTCTTCATATCCATATCAAGCGGATTATTGTTTTCCTTGATATTAGGTTATTGTATGTGGTTCATAAAACCCAACCTAAATACAATGCCCGGCATTCAGATATATGACATGTCCTACAAGGCTACATTGGATGACATCTTTCCGCTGTTTGCCCTGGTGTGTTATCGAAAAAATGCAGCTCATCTTCCTGTGCTGGTGATTATGCACGAATACACAGAGATAAATGACCGGTATTCCTTAATGGAAACGGCCAAACGCTTCGCAGAGAAGGACTTTTTTGTGATCGTGCCGGACATGCGAGGAAGAGGGCGTTATGCGGAAAGGAACTTAGTACAGTATAATATTAACTCTTTATCGGTTCCTTCACTTCTGAAAAGAATTATACTCAAGATTTATTCTGGAATATCCAGTAGAGGAATATTTATTAAGCCGTCTTCCGGAAAGAGTGATAGTTCCGGGAAAGAGATTCACGATATATATGATGCGGTTGAGTTCGTCAAGAAAAACTACAATGAGATAGTTGATGGATCCAATATAAACATAATCGGCTATAGCGGAGGAGGGGGGAATGTCTTGGCGGCGATAACGAAAAGCCCGGATTATTTTAATGTAGCCGTATCATATTTTGGGATTTCGGATTACAAGAGCTGGTATGAAGCTACAAATAGTGCAGACATAAAACATCAGTTGATCAGTGATCTGGGCGGAACACCCAATGAGGTCCCTGACAAGTATCAAATTAGAAATTTCATAGAAGCGGCGGGCAATAACGAGTCAACCATGATTTTCTTGTTTGTGGATGAGGAAGATAGACTCACACCCAAGTGGCAGTCGGAGGCCTTTCATTCAAAAAGCGCAAAAAGTAAACTGTATCTGAGCAGGAGGCAAGATCCAATCCGATACATGCATGGGCGTCCGTCCCAGGTTCCTGATATCATAGAATCCGAGAATGCGTTTGTTTTGAGGATGAAACAATCTTCACCAAAAAAGGAGCCAACAGATCGTGTCTTTTTAGCCAATGGTTTTCTCTATTACAAAAATATAACGGTTTTATTCGGCAGCGGGGATGATTCCATGTTTAAAGTGAAGTGGATCGAAGAAGGAAACTCAGAGAGAATCATTCCCTCTGTACTTACAGGCAAATCAGAAGGTGTAGTTATTCTTCATGATGCTGGAGAATATAACGTATGTGTTTATGAGAACCAAAAAGAAGCCTTGGAGGCTACCACTCTTGATAAGCATAAACTTGCATTCAAAATTAAGTCTGATAAGGAATATAAAATAACCCGGTTAAAATGAACGCAGGAATGATAGTAAGACCTTCAGCGATATTCAGGAAAATAAGCAGAATTTTGTATGTGAGACGATCCAGGCGCTCTTACTCCGGCCTTAGGAATGTTGGTAGAGATCTAAACTTGTCAGTAAATAATCGGGCAAGAATATTCTTCACTGATAGTGATATCAATATACTGAAAAGATACCTGCAAAAAACTGATCTCACGACACAAAAAGAAGAGCTGGCACAAGCTGAGATGCTGACAAGGAAAAAATTCTATTTGCTTGGGCACTCATTTGACTTCAGTGGGGAAGACATCTCCTGGAATCAAGATCCTGTTACCGGAAAGACTTGGGACGACAGGTTCGCTTTTGATATCGTTTATCGTGGCCAGGAAAGACTGTCGGATATAAAACTACCCTGGGAATTGGCCAAAATGCAGTACCTGTTTATTCTGGGGAAGGTTTACTGTTTGACTGGAGACGACAAATATTCCTCTGATATTTTGGCTCATATGCGTTCGTGGATTGATAATAATCCACCATTTAAAGGCATTCACTGGATCAGCGCTCTTGAGGCAGGGATGCGGGTCATTTCATTTGTTATGGCCTATCCTTTTATCCTGGAAAAAATAGAACCGTCATTTCTGAGGGATTATCTGAACTCGATTTACACCCAGACGAATTTTGTAGAAAATAATCTGTCAGAGTCGCAGTATGCCAACACCCATTTGATCGGGGAAGCTTTCTGCCTTGTGCTTGTCGGTCTATTCCTTGACTCTCCAAATAGTAAGAAGTGGTACAGCAAGGGCTTTCGTATTCTCTCAGAGCAGATATCCAGGCAGGTCTATCCGGACGGAGTCGATAAAGAGCAGAGCCTGAATTACCAACGCTTTTTCCTGGATTATTATTACCTCTTCATTATTCTTCACAGGCAGAATAATTTACCCTACCCGAAAGTCATTGATGAATATGTGGAGAAGATGACGGAATTCTTAATGCACTCGCTGATGCCGGGTGCAGCCGCCCCTGCCTTTGGAGATGGGGATGATGCGAGAGGCATTTACATTAAGGAGACATGCGTTGACGACTATCAATCACTGTTGGCCTTGGGAGCCGTACTTTTTGACAGGCCGGATTTTAAGTTCTTGTCAGGAACCCTGCCCGAAGAAATTCCATGGCTTCTGGGAGAAGAAGGGGTGAAGAAGTACCATCAGATCAAAGCAGTCCCTCCGAAAAAAATCTCAGCGGGATTTCCTCAGGGCGGTTACTATATCATGGGAGACGGATGGGACCCTGATGGCCATTATCTGATATTTGATTGTGGGCCCCTGGGCCACGGAGGTGCGGGACACGGGCATGCCGATGCTTTGAGCTTTCAATTATGCGCTCACGGATTTAACTACTTTGTTGATCCAGGCACCTACTCCTACAATCTGGATTATGAATGGAGAGATTATTTCAGATCCACAGCCGAGCACAATACCATTACAGTGGATGGGCTGAACCAATCCGAAATCAAAGACAGAATGTCGTGGAAGACTTTTGCCCACTGTAAATGTAACCTGTGGTTAACGACCGATCTGTTCGATATCGTTGACGGGGAACATGACGGCTATCTGAGGCTCGATGATCCCGTCAAACATCGCAGAATCATATTTTTCAACAAGAAGGGAAACTGGACAATCATCGATCTTCTTTCCGGCCGTGAGACACATACCTTTGATTACCACCTGCACCTTCATCCGGATTGCACTTTGAGCGGAGATGTCTCAAAATATCATTTTGGGATTCATGCGCCTGAGAATAAGAGAATGGATATGACGTTACTGGAGGTTGGCCCCGAAAAGTCGATCGTGGAAGTTTTTCAAGGTAAAGAAGAAACAGGGCTTGGATGGTATTCGAAAAACTATGGGTCCAGGGTTCCAACGACCACCATCCGGGCCCGTAAACAGACGAAGGGGGGTACAACCTTTGTCAGTTTTCTTGATGCATCTTCAACGGATGCCAGGATCAGACTGGAAAAGAAGATTGATAACGCCTTATGCTGGACCGTGGAGAATCCCCTGAGTCAAACTCATGAGACTGTTTTTTATTCATTGGACTTGATAAATGAAATTGTTTTGAATGATCTCGTTTTCAATGGGCGGCTGTTTTATATTAAGAGATCTTCCGGCGAGCTGATCTCTTTTTATGCAATGGACGTAAAACGATTTCAATTAGGGGAGAATATTAATATTTCCTCTAAGAAAGTGATCTGGAATATCACCGCATTCGGCAACGAATATCAAATCACAACGCCTGAAGAGGAGATTAAACATCTGAGAATTGATTGCCGCCCCCCCTGCCGTGTTGTAGTAAACCCCGTTAGAGAATAAGTTTTTTAACGGTGACAGATTGTGGTTTTATACCACAATTTGTAAAGACATCATATTAACCGCCGACCAGAGTCGGCGGCATTCTCTAACGGGGTAAACGGGAATGAATATCCAACACCGACTAAGATAGCTCAAGAATGAGGGCATGGTAAAAAGTCCGAAGACTCCCTCTCCCTTGTCGAAGATCCCGGTGTTTGTGCGGGAATGGGAGAGGGTGGGGGTGAGGGTGGCAAGGATTTATATTTTAGTAAGTTATATAGCCTTGCACAAATAAGGCTACATATTGTCATTCTCCGGCTTGACCGGAGAATCCAGATTCCTTCTCTGGATTGCCCGATCAAGCATGCCCTCGACTGAGATCGGGGGTCGGGCAATGACGACAGAGCAGGCAAGATAAATATACTATGCAACGTTAAGAATAATATTTATGTCGCTTTAATTATGCAATGATATATAGAAAAACCATGAAAATATTACATGTGCTGGAGACATCCCTGCCGAATCTTGTCGGCTATACCATAAGGGCGAAGTATATTGTTGAGAATCAGAGGCTGCATGGATTGGATCCCGTTGTAGTCACGTCTCCCTTTTTTAGAAATGGGAATCCAGAAATAAGACTCGAAGAGATCAATGAGATAAAGTACTATAGGACCAATCATATCCGGAAACCTGATTCCAAGGGGAACAAGATGGTATCCCTTTGGACCCGATTCAGGATGATTCAGCGCTACAAGAAGGCGGTACTTGACATCGCAAAAAAGGAAAAGCCCGATATTATTCATGCCCATTCATCCTACACAAATGGCCACGCCGCAAACTATGTCTCAAGAAAATTGGGGATCCCATCTATTTACGAATTGCGAAGCCTCTGGGGCGAGTCCGCTGTGGTTGAAGACGGGCTGAGTCCGAATTCATTTAAGTACAAAATGGTCTGGAGGCTGGAGCTAAGAGCAATGAAAGAGGCAACCAGGGTGATTGCCATATCGCAGGGGATAAAAGATGAAATTGTGCTCAAGGGGATTGATGCGGGGAAAATTGATATCGTACCCAATGGAGTGGACACGACGATTTTCCAGCCCCAGGAAAAGGATACTCAGTTACTGAATGAACTTCGTTTAGATGACGCGTTTGTTGTTGGGTACATCGGCTCCATCCGGAAATTAGAGGGGCTGTCGCTGCTCCTTAATGCATTTCAAATGATAAACCAGAAAAACCCGAAGATAAAGGTGCTCATTGTCGGGAATGGTCCGGAAAGAAAGGCCCTTCAGGAAAAGGCCCAGGGGCTTAATTTGCAGGGCGTTGTTTTTACAGGCGAAATTCCTCACAGCGAGATCTTGAAGTACTATTCCGCAATTGATCTTTTTGTGTTTCCCAGAATCAATGCTAAAATAAACCAGGCCGTCACTCCTTTGAAGCCTCTTGAAGCCATGGCTGTTGGCAAAGTCTGCCTTTGCAGCAATGTTGGAGGACTGACAGAATTGATCAAGGATGACTATAACGGTATGGTCTTCAACATTGGAGATGCAGATGATCTTGCCTATAAGATACTGTCTATCTCCGCTGATAAAGTAAAATATACCGGATTAAGAAAGAACGGACTTGATTGGGTCATACGAGAGCGCGATTGGAGTGCGCTGATTCCAAGGTATAGGGAAATCTATAAGAATGCTTTAGAAGAGAAACCAAGGAGATAATCTGTGACCGATATATTGCTAATTCATCCTACAGAGGGAGGATTGGATACTGGCAAGCAGGGTCATGGTGGGATGCCACCTTTAGGAATGCTTTGGATCGTTGCTTTCCTTGAACAAAACGGCTTGTCCGTCCATGTTATTGATTGCCAAATAGACAATACAAATATTGAAGAATTCCTCATCAGGGAAAACCCGCATATGGTCGGGATTGGAGGGACGTCTCATACACGTTTTGACGTTTTTAATTTAGCCAAAACCGTGAAACGCGTAAACTCAGATATACCAGTTGTCTATGGAGGACCACATGCAACATTTACTGCGCATGATACGCTTAGCAATGTTGCAGAGATAAATTATGTTGTTAGAGGTGAAGGTGAGATCACCACGCTTGAGTTGTGTAATCTGTTCGTTCGCGGGAGAGGGAATATCGAGAACATTTTAGGAATTAGTTATCGAGACAAGAATGGATCTATCATTGATAACCCAGAAAGACCTCGGATTGATAACCTGGACTCCCTGCCTTTTCCTGATAGATCCAAAGTAGATGTGAAACGATATGAAATGAGTATGGATCATTTGGGTCTCCCAGGAGCCTCTGTGATGACATCGAGGGGATGTCCTGTTAACTGCAGCTTCTGTTCGGCCAGCGCCATGTTTGGTAGAAGTCTAACATTGAGAAGTGCATCAAACGTGTTGGATGAAATCGAAATACTTTTGGAGATGGGATATAAAGGAATTAAGTTTTTCGACAGCACATTGACCTTAAAGAAGAGTCATGTCCTTTCCATATGTGATGAATTTAAGAGGCGTGGACTTAACAATATCCCATGGGAATGTGAAGTGCGAGTGAACACAGTTACAAAAGAAATCTTGGCTGCAATCCGGGAAGCAGGATGCTATCTTATTGATTTCGGTGTTGAATCAGCATCAACAAAAGTACTGAAAGATATGCACAAGGGAATCACTATTGAACAAGTAGAAAGAACTTTAGACTGGTCTAAGGAGGTAGGGTTGAAAACAAAAGTATTTTTTACCTTTGGGCATATCCGCGAAACCTTGGAAGATGCATACAAGACATTCGACTTTATTAAAAGGCATAAACAAAAGATTGATCAAACAGGGGGCGGAGTAGGAATCAAGATATATCCAGGCACAACAGTAGAGAAATTTGCCATAGCTAACGACCTGCTTCCAAAGGATTTCTCCTGGTCATTACCCTACAGGGATCCCGAAACCGATTTTTTTTGGGGACACACGCATATTCCAATGCTTATACAACCAGGGATGGGCTACGCGGAGCTAAGGCAACTAAGATATAAGCTTATTCTTCCCAAGTTATTGAACCCCATCAGCCTCATTTCGAGTTTAAGGAAGGTTATAAAGTTTAGGAATTGGGCAAAAATATGGCAAACATTAAGAGGAATATACAAGACTAAGTTCAGATAGATTTCTTTCATAACGGACGCAAATGTTGAGCCCCTGAATAGTTAGAGAATCGAAGAATGAAACCGAAAGTAATGATCATTACGTCAGTTCATCGCTGGGATGATACGAGAATTTTTCACAGACAGGCGTCATCGTTGGCAAAATACTATGACGTTGAGCTTCATGCACCTGCTGATTTTGATTCCAAAGAATTGAACGGAGTGAGAATAGTAGGCTTGCCGAAATGGAAAAAAAAGCGGGACAGGGCAAAGCTATGGTGGATTCTTTTTAAGAGAGTATTCAAATCCAAGGCAGGCATAGTTCACTTTCATGACCCTGAGCTCATCCCTCTCGGCATTGTAATAAAGTTTTTTTCAAAGCGAAAGGTGATTTATGATGTTCATGAACATGTGATTTCTGATATTGAAGGAAAGAACTGGATACCAGGATATTTAAGGCTTTTTATTATCAAGGTGTTTATCTTCCTCGAAAGGATTTGTGTTCCAAAGTTTGATGCAGTTATCTACACTACGCCCACAGTCGGCGAGCGATATCTAAAACTATCAAAAAGAGCCATTTCAATAGAGAATTATGCCAAGATCGATACCTTTTTGCGTACACGATTGAATAAAAATAAATCCTTCCCAAAAACCGCAATATTCCTGGGCAGGGTATTAGACTTTAGAGGCGTTGACAGAGTTATTAAAGCATTTCAGGTTATTGTTAAGAGAATCCCTGATGCAAGGTTTATGATTGTGGGAGACATTGTTCCAGAAAACTATGAAATCGAATTAAGATCATTAAGAAAAGAGTTAGAACTCGAAGAACATGTAGAATTTACCGGTTTTGTGCCGCATTTAGAAACAGTTCGTTATTTAGAGCAGGCAGATTGTGGGGTTGTTACATTTCTACCGACCGAAGTCAACAAAGCATGTCTACCCAATAAGCTATTTGAATATATGGCCTCAGCCTTACCTGTTATCGCGTCAGATTTTCCATTATATAAGGAGGTTGTAGAAAGTTCACAATGCGGGTTATGTATCGATCCGAATAACATAGATGCTATAGCTGACGCCATCATAAGGATATTCAAAAATCATGACATCGGCTTGGAGATGGGTTTACGAGGGCGCGAGGCATTTATGAAAAAATATAATTGGGAGAAGGAAGAAAAAAAATTGCTCGCACTGTATGGGGAACTCTGCCCGTGATAAACAAGATTTACAATAGGGTACCTTATTCCATAAAGAACATCCTTGCTTCAACATATGGCAGAAGACTTTATCGGCGGCGCTACGCAAACAAGTATTACCTTGACGCAATCGATAAGATTATTGAGCGCGAAACCTGGGATCTGGAACAGTTGTCAAAATATCAGGATGCATGTCTGTCAAGTCTGTTAAGTGTAGCCTTCCGACATGTCCCCTTTTACCGTAATCTGCTTAAAGGAGGCAAGATTGGTCCAGAAGAAATCAAAGGGCGTAAGGATCTCACTGTAGTTCTTCCTGTCCTTGACAAATCCTTTGTGAGGCAGGCCCCAGAAGATTTTATTGACGAAAGACTTGATCCAAGGAAGTTAAACAGAGTGTACACTAGCGGTACAACTGGGACGCCATTATGCATCTATCGTGATGAGAGGGCAGATGGACTCGCATATGCCTTTTACGAAGCTCGATGGAGATTACCCTACGGAATCTCAAAAGATTCCCGTTGGGCCATGTTGGGCGGTAAGCTAATCATTCCACAGACCCAGCGTAAACCGCCGTTTTGGGTATGGAACGCCGGCCTGAATCAATTATATATGTCTTCTTATCATTTAGCCCCTGAGTTTGTTGAAAGTTACCTGGAAGAGATAAAGCGCCGCAGACTTGAGTACATACATGGATATGCTTCATCATTGTATACGCTGGCGCTATTTGCCGAAAAGCTGGGTATCGACGATATTAAGTTTAAAGTTGCGATAAGCAACGCTGAACCGCTTTACCCTTATCAGCGAAAAAAGATATCCAGCTCATTCAATTGTAGAGTAGTCGATACTTACGGTTGTACGGAATGGTGTTTCCAGGGCAGTGAATGTTCGGGAAACAGATTACACCTCTCACCTGATGTAGGTTTTTTTGAAGTGCTTGATGCATCTAATAACCCCGTTCCAGAAGGCGAGATTGGCGAACTCGTCTGCACAGGATTCGTAAACTATGCTCAACCATTAATAAGGTATAAGACAGGAGATAGTGTAAGAGTATCTTATAAAAAGTGTGGATGCGGAAGCAGTTTCCCAGTTTTAGAGTCGGTTGAAGGACGGTGTGATGATCTGATAATATTAGAAGATGGTAGAAGAGTGGGAAGATTGGACCCGGTGTTCAAGCAAGAAATGCCGATTATTGAAGCGCAGATAATTCAGAATGATATAAACGTTTTTGTTATTAAGGTGGTACCGGATAATGCATGGAAAAGCAATGATGAGAAGGCCTTGCGTCAAAGTTTTTGCGAGTTCGTGGGAAATGTAAATGTTCAAATAGAAGTTGTTAAATCTATCCCGAGAACAAAGTCCGGAAAGTTTAAGGCAGTTATTAGCTTTATGGGCGGGAACGATAAGAACTTATCATCAGAGAAAGCGAACGAGGGAGTATAATCGTATAAATGATTAACGATAATGAATTCATGAATAGGGTAGCGATCATACATAATGAAACGGTTGAATATCCACATATTCCACCATTTCATCCATCCAGAAACTATCCGGAGTACGTTTTTAGGGCGGAATATCTGAGTGACTCCAATATCGCCTATGATATGGTCCGAGAATGTTTGAAAGCCCTGCGAATGGACATAAACAACTATGGCAGTGCTGCTTGGAATCCGTTTAAGACTCTGGTAAAAAAAGGAGATTCAGTTGTTATCAAACCAAATTTTGTGCAGGATTATCATGATACCGGTGGAGAAATTTTTAGCGTCATCACCCATGGATCAATTATCAGGGCAATAATTGATTATGTGTCAATTGCCTTAGAAAACGAAGGGCATATCTGCATAGCAGATGCGCCCATGATGAATTCAAATTTTGAAAGAATTGTCGAGATTACAGGACTTCGTGAGATAGCGGACTTTTACAGGGAGAAGACGAACATTAACATTTCAGTAGTCGACTTGCGTGTAATGAGGGTTGATCTGGAAGACGGACTCGTTGTGAGACGACACAAACTGAGTGGCGACCCGCTTGGTTACAGAGTAGTCAATCTATCCGAGAACAGTATGCTGCATGCGGTAGATAAAATATACCATAAGTTCAGGGGCAGTGACTATGATATAGAACAAACAATTGAGCACCATAACCAAGACAAACATGAATACTTAATCTCTAACACAGTTTTAAACGCAGACCTTTTTATCAACGTTCCTAAACTAAAAACCCATAAGAAGACAGGGGTCTCATTGAATCTCAAGAATTTGATTGGAATAAATGGAGACAAGAATTGGATACCTCATTATAGAATTGGTGGACCTAATACATCGGGGGATGAGTTTGAAACACAATCATATGCAAGACATTTCGAGAGCTTCGTTAAAGAAGAGTTTAAGAAATTTGTGTATAGGTTCAGTCTTTTTAATCCTGTGAGCAAGAAGATACGAAAACTACAGAAACTTTTTATTGATAAATTCAATATAACTCCTATTCGTGCTGGTGGCTGGTACGGCAACGACACTTTATGGAGATCAGTGATTGATCTAAATTTAATACTATTACATCTGGACAATGGTAACCAACTAAATAGAATCATTCAGAGAAAATACTTCTCTGTGGTCGATGGAATAATTGGGGCTGAGAGAAATGGTCCTATGAATCCGGAACCTAAGAAGTCGGGGGTTGTCATAGCTGGCTTTTCTCCAATAACGGTCGACTACTGTGCGATAAGGCTGATGGGTTTTGATTGTGAAAAGATTCCCCTCATGAAAAATATTATTAGGCTTAAGGAATATTTCGGGGCGGTCAATATAGATGATATTGAGATAAATTCCAACGATGCGAGTTTCTTAAACCTTACGCGCGATAACTTCTCTCGGAATGATACTCTGTGTTTCCTGGCTCCGGATGGTTGGAGGGACATGATAGAAATTGTTCGCAGCCATTGAGAGCCAGTTAAATCTGCTGTAACCGACAATAAGGATTGTTAATATGATAACCGGCAATGGGCAGCAGAAATTTCATGACGAAAACATTCATCTCTCACAGGTGAGTTCATTATATTCAGACTTTGTAAGACAAGCGGTTGACAAATGTGCATTTGATTATTTACAAGATATAAGCGAAAAGAAAGTGTTAGATTATGGATGCGGTGCTGGAGAGCTGAGCCTAAAGCTGGCAAGAAGAGATGCAATTGTTTTTGGGTTTGATATATCTTATGAGAGGCTGGCCTTGGCTAACAAACACATGAAACAACAAAATATAGATACAAGGTTTGCTTTTTTCAAGATGAATGCCTACGCTCTTGGGTTCAAAGACGGTAGTTTTGATTTTGTGGTCGGTAGAGGTATATTGCATCATTTAAATATAGAAAGAGTTGCAGATGAAATAAAAAGGGTTTTGAAACCTGGTGGAAGGGCAATATTCATAGAACCTTTAGGAATGAATCCTGTTATTAATGCCTATAGGAAATTGACCCCCGGGTTTCGTGTTCCTGATGAACGGCCCCTTAACTTTTCGGATATTCATAAAATTGGCTCGTTGTTTTCCGCGTATTCCCATGAAGAATTTTATTTTTCCACTTTTTTTGCTCACATAGTTAAGCTTATTCTAAGAAACGAACATGTCTTTTTGAAAACATTTCTTTTGTTAAGGTCGTTAGATGAATTAATAAAAGGCGCTCTGCCTTTCATGACCCGATATTATTGGCAGACCGTAATTTGTTTGGAAAAATAACTCTGATGCCATAACCCTCATTTTATTTTATCTCATCTTGTGTATTTCACCCTGTCTTTTGTAACCAATTATTGCTACCGTTGTATTAAACCTTGAGGTGTTACAGGGGCTAGATAATCTTGTGCTCCAGAGGAGTATTCGTGTGCCCCAATATCATAGCCTGAACCTAAAGGCTTTTGGTTACCGAAGTAGTCTTTCGTAATTCCCTCTGAACTTAAATCTGCTCCCTTGTCTATGGCATTTTTGCTGCCAGAAGAAAGCTTATAGTTATTTGGATCATATGGATTAACGGCAATTGGATCGCCATTCACAAAGATAGGATTTCCTAATAAATTATTGGATGCGTTATAGGTTGATCCGTTTTCAGCCACTATATCGTTAGTTCCATCCCACCAACCCTTGTTATCATAAAATATGTTATTCTTTATTTTGCTTACGTAAACTCCATTTTGAATCACGATTCCAACTCCATGTCCTCCCACCGTATTATTAAGGACATGTGCATCATAATAATGTTGCCTATAGAATGTATTATTGTATATATCAACATCAGCTCTTTGGGTTCTTATTCCGGCATCTGAGCAACCCCAGAAAATATTGCTGTAGATATTCACATTCTTAGTATAACTATCGCCAGCGCCGCAGTTGTTGCATTGATGATCTATAATGATACCAGGATTATAGTACCCCAGATCAGTACCGTCAGAATCTTTAAAGCCCCATCCAATTTGATAAAAAAAGTTACCATATATATCTATGTTTTCTGCTGTCTGACTCAGGTAATGTGGATTGATCTTAAGCCCTTCGTAAGTATACTTGAATGTGTTACCTGATATGGTTACATTCTTATTTTGATTGATATATACAGGGGCTGCATTTCCGTCGAATGTGTTGCCAGTAATAATAATATTATCAATCTGGACATCCCCGAATGCGATACCCTTATATATGTTAACTACATTACAATTCTTAATAGTAATATTGCCGCCGCCTGCTATATTAAAGGCTCGTGTTTCCGCAATCTGAGGATATGTCCCTGTAAATCTAAAACCATCGAAAACAAGATATTGTGTATTATTGATGAAGAAAATAGCTGACGTAGTGGATCCTATACCACTAAATGAAACGGTTTCTCCTGTAAATGCCTTGTAAGTAATAGGACTTCCTGATTGGCCACTATCACCACTATCAAATTGCACACCTCTCTGGGTTGTGAACTGATATGTTACACTTCTAATATAGACTGTATCACCTGGTTGTACAGTTCCAGAAGACCTTTTCGCACGATCGATACTCTTCCATGGTGAGGATATTGATCCCTTATTGGAATCATTTCCTGATGTCATGTCAACATAGTAGTCAGCACAATAAGCACTATTGAAGTTTAAGGCTGGAAACGTACAGACAAGAAATCCAGCAATAAGACTTGATCTTATAAGACTTCTTATATTTATCATCATAAATCTCCTTACTTAATAATAAATCAAATACGCCATTGATCTATTAAAACTCAATGTTACTTAGCTTACACACATGAATCAGAAAATACCTCCATAAGCAATACACCCTTAAAACGAAATCAATCCCACAGCCTTTCGCATGATTGCCAGGACGCTGCTATATCGATTACTCCATCCGGTACAGGGATTCCTCCTATTAGGGGAGCGACATCTCCATGAATAAACTGCTGTGGGGAAGGCGAATAATCTCCAATGACAATACGCAGGGCAAGAAGCGCATCCGCCGTGTCTACGGTGCCATCCAAGTTGATGTCTCCATCATGAAGATCGCTGAGGTATTCATACGCCCCTATATCATAGCTAACATCAGAAGGGCGAAGATTACCATAGTAGTCAACGGTCAGGGTCGACCAGATTGTTTTGCCGTCAAAACTCTGAACGGGTGGAACTGCAATCATAGAACTTCCTCCCTGGTTATAAGCAGGGCCTGCCACTTGAATCTTCAAATAGTCGCCTGAGCTGACCGTAGTGCTTATAAATCCTGGATCTGTAGTAATATTATTTAAGTTTGTAGCATACTGTGACCCATTATAGTCTGTCAATCCCCTATTAGCAAAGTTGATGTTATTCCGAACAGTATATGTACCACCAGATTTTATTCAAAGACCGTAAACAATATTATTATAAACTGTATTATTATATATTCTGGCAACCATATTGGTTGCAGGATTATCAACCTTAATGCCCGCCTCATGATTATCCCAAAGAATATTGTTATATATGTATATATTATAAAGAGAATTTTCGTTTGACAAAATACTAATGCCGGGACGGCAATCATTAACATTTGTCGTTTCGCAGTCTCCAAATAACTTCCCATTCCCATATATCGCATTCCCTGCAACAGTAACCTCATCGGCAGATACTCCGGCGGGATGAGGATTATACTGGATACCTGTTCCATAGTTATCATGTACGATATTATTCCTTACTTCATGGTATTTGCCCGATACTCCGTAAATACCCACACCACTTGAACCATACACTTCACAGTTATAGATTTTCATATAGTCGCCGTAAACCCTTATCCCCGCTGTACTCCACGAACTTGCTGCTATTAAACCTGCATTTTTAATTGTAAGGCGTGATAGTGTAAGATGATTGGTAGCAGAACCGTATGGCTGAAATATTATTTTATCTCCTTGGTTTGTGCCATCAAAAACCAATTGCCTATTCGATACCCCATCAAAAATGACATAGGAGTCCGTTATAATGAATCCCTCAGAACCAGTTAAAGTGAATGTTGCATTTCCATCACCGAAGGCTTCGATGACAATTTCATTTCCACTTATACCTAATGCAGTCCATGTGAAATTCCCGCTATAGGTTCCAGCTTTTACTTTGATTAACCATCCAGGTTGAGCTGCTGAATTTGCTGCACTTAATGTTGCATAGTCACATCCGCTGGAGCAAACCGTCTTGGTTGCGGTAGGAGTTGGCTTCGTCACCGTAATATATGGTGGGTTCGTAAATGCAAATGATTGACCGACAAAGCACAGGACTATAATTAAAGAGATTATGATTCCAAATTCTTTTTTCAATAATTGCTGGTAATACATGTTGCCTCCATAACTTCTTATTACACCAATAAATATTTTTATATCTCTCTTGCTCCTGTTGGCGCGGCAGGAGGGGTAGTGTCTCCTAAGGTAGATTGATATTCATGAGCGCCGATGTCTGGTGCTGATCCCGAATAAGGGAATGACACACCTTCGCTGTTGCTCCATGTTATATTATTATTTATGGTCAGTTGATTATTATTATAATTAATTGCTGTAATTTTTACGATATCATTTCCAATTTTAATAGTATCACCCTCCACAAGGCCGAAACCATCCGTAAAATACATGGCATCATTGACCGTAACAATATTCCCATTTCCGCTTCCAACTGTTTTTGTCAAGAATTCTCCCTTATCTATATAAGGGCTGCCAGAAGTAAGTTTAAAGTTTTTATTTGCTTCATCCACAAATAATGGATCAAGATAATTCTGATTTGAGTTTTGGCTGAAGTTTGGCCCCAATAACTCTTGGTCGGACCCAAAATAATTGCCGGTTCCCTGGACATTTCTGTCCACGTCGATTTGGTAAACATGATTTCCAACATTAAAGTTTATCGGATATGTTGTCAAGCAGTTAGGGTCGCTCTTGCACGATGACGAGTAATAATTCGGGTTGTTATAATTCGGGTTGTTTTTATAAAACAGGTTATTGACTATTTTGTTATTTGTAACCTTTGTTCCATCGTGGTTATATTCAGTCAACGACATTCCATAACTTATTTGCCATTGTGTCTGGCTTACCAATATTCCATTCTTGTAAATAGTATTGTGATATATGTGATTATTATCAGCGTAAGGGTCAACACTATTTCCTCCAGGGCCAAGCCCAGAGCCAGTAGTTCCTAACCCAATTCCGCTCCCGATATTATTATAAAATTCGTTAAATCTAATAATATTTTTTGGTGCTGTCAATTGCAAACCATTATAATTATAAGTAGGGCCCGCGTTTCTTATAATATTATTTTCCAAGACATTAAACTCGGCGACACCCATCACGTCCCAGCTACCGGATACTTGGTAAGCGATTTCCGTGGCTTTTTCCAACGGGTTATCAAAAACATTATTTCTTATTATGTTGTATCTTGACCTTATGTTGATGCAAGAATGTCCGCCATTGACTACGGTATTATTTTCAAATAAATTATAATCTGCACCGTTTGAAGTTCTTATGATATCGCCTATAGAATTATTTCCGATAAAATTATTTATGATTTTATTATGATGGCTCCCGCCGTAAAGGAATATTGACACGTAGCCGGTGTTAAAATTAGCATCGCTGAAATTATTACCATCTAAAACTATATTATTTGAACCTGATATTTCCGCAAACCTTGAATTGCCTTTTAAGGTTATTCCTTTTACTTTTATATACTGTTTGTTATTGAAAGAAATAGGATATCCATTGATTCCAGATATGATTGGACTTTCGCCAGTGTAATTAATATAAGTAATCATATTGGTATCTGAAGTACCGCTTGTCTGCGGCACGATTGCTTCGGAATAAGTTCCCCCTCTTATATAAACCGTGTCTCCTGCTGATAATGTTTGATTTGCCTTGCTTATTGTGCACCAAGGCTGACTGATTGTTCCAGAATTAGAATCAGAACAAGTTCCTCCTTTTGAATCCTTATCTACATACCGAGTATTGCCAGCGCCCGCGGCTGGAACTGAAAAAACAAACAAACCAGCCACTATCAAAACCAATAGCGTGAATAATTTTGTCATAGCAGTAAGATTGTGTTTTATGATTTTATTGTTCATAAATTTATTATATCTCTTTTACCCCTGTTAGCGCGGCAGTGAGGGGAGTTTCTTTATTTTAAGAACCGTGACAAACAAAAGTGGCAGCAGAAGCAAAAGCGCATCAGGCAGAGCCGCCGCCGGTTCCCTGGACAGTGAGCATCCTCCCCCTCCTCCCCCTCCGCCACCGGTATCACTACTTGCAGTGGTTGTCGGGGCGGTATTAGCTACGGACTCGGATTGGGGAATACCGATATAACCCGGGTCCTCAATCATGCCGTTTATAGTATGGTCTGAATCGCCTATCTCGCCGTCCGTAATCTCGAAGGATATTTCATTGCCGCTGATCTGGCTTGCAAGTTTATGAAAACCCGTATCATCATATTTCCAGTACTCAGCATTATCAGGGAGATTTTGCGGCATGATAATCGTTACCAAAACAGACTCACCGGCAGTGATGTCCGTTATCTTGTACGATACACCTCCGTAAGGGAAGTCCACCTGGGGAGGATTACTGTTTGAGGAAACAGTCGGGATAAAGGTCGTTTGAATCAACCTGGCCGTGGGATGATTCAAGACCACGGACATCTTCCCCTGCGCCGTCGCCATGGTAGCGGTTTTGTCATCCAGCCGATCCGGGACACCATCCATATCCCGATCCACGCCGGCCTCGTCCGAATCTAAAACCCCATCGTTATCCGAGTCCCTATCCAATGCATCAATCATCCCGTCCCCATCCGTGTCCGCCGGCAGGCTTAAATTGCCCCATTCATCGAAGTCGCTGATGCCGTCTCCGTCGGAATCATTAGAATTGGTGTCGAGACCATAGGCGGTCTCCTCGGTATCCGGAATCCCGTCATGATCGGAATCCACGGTTGTGTCCAAGGCTGCAATCTCATTGGAATATCCGCTTTCATTGCCGCTCGTATCATAGGCAGTTACTGCGATGTAATACATGGAACCTGAGGCCATGCCTGAAAGGGAGAAAGCCGGGTTTGAGGGGTCGGCAAGCGATGATACGGGTACGGTGATCGGCGAGGCGCCTTGTGCCAGGCCTGCGCCGTCGTATGGCGCTCCGGATTGATCCGTGTCATAGTAAATTTTGTACCCGGCGAGGTCCGTGCACGGCGTCCCGTCCGCATTCGTTGTGGAAGGCTGCCAGGCCATGGTAATGGAAGCCTCTGCCGTGGCTGCGAAGAAAAGGCTGATCAGTGCTGTAATGGACAGAATCCACAAGCTCAACTGCTTTGTTGTCTCTTGGTGTTTTTTCATCCTGAAAACCCTTCCAC
>Ga0210054_1000155_pt1 | contig 71647 bp, 68 predicted proteins | sample CryGeymeta201516_FD_185470 | JGI IMG/M metagenome (GOLD analysis project Ga0210054, IMG submission 185470) | Groundwater microbial communities from Crystal Geyser aquifers in Utah, USA - Crystal Geyser metaG 2015-16 (SPAdes) (version 2) | ecosystem: Environmental > Aquatic > Deep subsurface >... | reverse complement strand
TGGCTCCTCGACCTGGGCTCGAACCAGGGACCTACGGATTAACAGTCCGGCGCTCTACCAACTGAGCTATCGAGGAACAAGCCAAGAATTATAGATGTGGTTTTTAGTGCTCTGGCCCGTCACAGACAAAAAATTTGCATAAATTTTTCGCCGCATGGCGGCTTGATTCACACGCTTGGCGATCAGGCTGTCGAAGAAAACTATGGCATAATCCAGCGCTTTCCAGCAATGGGAAAGGGCGGTTAGCTCAGGGGTAGAGCACAGCATTCACACTGCTGGGGTCGGAGGTTCGAAGCCTCCACCGCCCACCAGATATTCAAAAGGATTCAGCGTTGTGTTGAATCCTTTTTTTTCGGCCCTGGCACCCTGCCAGGGGTCGTACTGACATTTGGGTGATGGCCGTGGAGCATGTTGACTGCGTTGTGGTGGGTGCCGGGGTTGTGGGGCTGGCAATCGCGCGGGCACTGGCGCTTGGGCGGCGCGAAGTGATCGTGCTCGAGGCTGCCAATACCATTGGCACGGGCACCAGTTCGCGCAACAGCGAGGTCATTCACGCCGGCATTTATTACCCACAGGGTTCGCTCAAGGCCCGTTTGTGCGTCAGCGGCAGAACGCAGCTTTATGACTATTGCGCACAACGTGGTATCAACCATCGTCGCTGCGGCAAACTGATCGTCGCCACGTCTGAAACGCAGCGCGATCAGTTAGCGCAAATTCTAGAGAAGGCGCGTCGCAATGGTGTCGATGATCTGGTTTTGCTGACGCAGACCCAGGTGGCGGCGCTGGAGCCCGAGCTCTGCTGCGTTGGTGCCTTGCTGTCGCCCAGCACCGGCATTGTCAGCAGCCACGCCTTGATGCTCTCGCTGCAAGGCGATCTTGAGAACATGGGCGGTTTTGTCGTGCTAAATTCGCCTGTAGCCCTTGTCCTGCAAGCGCAACACGCTATTGAATTAGAAACATCTGACGGCACCAGGATCAGTGCTGACTGGCTGGTCAATGCCGCTGGGCATGGCGCTGTCACACTAGCAAAAACATGCCAGGCGCTGGATCCGCAACACATTCCCACCGCTTACTTTGCCAAAGGCAACTATTTCACTTTAGGTTCACGTGTGCCGTTTTCACACCTGATTTATCCGGTACCCGAGGCCGCTGGTTTGGGCGTGCACTTGACGCTGGATCTGGGCGGTCAGGCCAAGTTCGGGCCCGATGTGCAATGGGTCGAATCCTTTGATGATTTGCAAGTCGACCCCGACCGGGGCAGTGCGTTTTATGCCGAGGTCAGAAAGTATTGGCCGGCGTTGCCCGATGGCGCGTTACAGCCCGGCTATGCGGGGGTTCGCCCCAAGATCAGCGGTCCCGGCGCGGTCGCAGCGGATTTTCGGGTTGAAGGCCCCGCCAGTCATGGCGTACCGGGGTTGATCAATTTGTTTGGTATCGAATCGCCCGGCCTGACCAGCGCCCTGGCATTGGCTGACGATGTCGCCCGCATGGTGCAGCGCGGCGCGTAAGACGCTTGCTGCGCTTACGCTATGCTGCGGTTTGGTTGTCCCTTGCATCTCTTATTACTGAAAGTCTGTCATGTTGCTACAAGCTGAACTCTCGCAACTCGTGTTGGTTGATTACCAGGCCCGCTTGATGCCAGCCATCTTTGAGGCTCCGCTGGTGTTGGCCAACGGGGTGCGCCTGGCGCAAGCAGCACGTTCATTGAAAGTGCCAGTTTTTGGCACCGAGCAGAACCCGTCGAAATTGGGCGGCAACGCCGCTGAACTGGCGGCCTTGTGTGACAAAACACTGGCAAAAATGCAGTTCAGTGCGGTCGAGGAAGGTTTGAGCGATTGGCTGCGTCCACCACTGGGCCCTGCGCCGGGCAATGCGCGCAGTCTGCCCAAGCATTTGCAAAAACCGTCGAACACGCCCACCGAGCGCAGCAGCGTCGTCGTGGCAGGCTGTGAGACGCATGTGTGCCTGTTGCAGACCGCATTGCAGCTGCTCGAGGATGATTTCGACGTCTGGGTCGTTACCGACGCGTGCAGTTCGCGTACCGAGCGCAATCGGGATGCGGCGTTTGACCGCCTCGCAGGTGCAGGGGCTGAGCTCGTTACCACCGAAATGGTGGTGTTCGAGTGGTTGCGCTCGGCAGAACATCCACAGTTCAAAGCGGTTCAGGCGCTAATCAAATAGCATTTGGCGTCGTGCGCAGGAAAGCGGCTTTGTTAGTCAGCGTTGTGCAAGCTGATTGCTCATAATTATGAATTCAGTTTATTTCACAACACACGGAGACAACTCATGACGACGTACGCAGAATTTCACCAACGTTCCCTGAATGACCGCGATTGCTTCTGGGGTGAACAGGCCAAGCTGGTTGACTGGAAGGTGCAACCGACCCAGGTCTGCGATTACAGCAACCCGCCGTTTGCCAAGTGGTTTGTCGGTGGCGTGACCAACCTTTGCCACAACGCAGTGGACCGTCATCTGGCGACGCGCGCGGACCAATCGGCCCTGATTTTTGTCTCTACCGAAACCAATCAGGAAAAGATATATACATTCAAGGAGCTACACGCCGAAGTGCAACGCATGGCAGCCACGCTCAAAAGCCTGGGTGTCGGCAAGGGCGACCGGGTGTTGATCTATATGCCAATGATTCCCGAGGCCGCCTTCGCCATGCTGGCCTGCACCCGCATTGGTGCGATTCACTCGGTGGTGTTTGGCGGTTTTGCCTCGGGTTCTCTGGCCTCGCGCATTGAAGACGCTGAACCCAAAGTGGTTATCAGCGCCGATGCGGGTTCGCGCGGCGGCAAGGCGGTGGCGTACAAGCCCTTGCTGGACGAAGCGCTGCGCCTGTCCAAGTACAAGCCCGAATCAGTCTTGCTGGTTGATCGCGGTATGGCTCCCATGGAATTGGTTGCAGGGCGCGACAAACTGTGGGCGCCGTTGCGGGAGCAACACTTCAACGACGTCGTGCCCTGCGAGTGGGTCGACGCCACCCACCCCAGCTACACGCTCTACACCAGCGGTACCACGGGCAAACCCAAAGGTGTGCAGCGCGACACCGGTGGCTATGCGGTGGCCCTGGCGGCCAGCATGAAACACATCTATTGCGGCGAAGCCGGTGAAACCTATTTCTCGACCAGCGACATTGGCTGGGTGGTCGGTCACAGCTACATCATTTATGGCCCGCTGATCGCCGGCATGGCCACTATCATGTACGAAGGTCTGCCGATTCGTCCGGATGGCGGCATTTGGTGGAGCCTGGTCGAGAAGTACAAGGTCACCGTGATGTTCAGTGCGCCCACTGCCATTCGCGTGCTCAAGAAACAGGATCCGGCTTACCTGACCAAGTACGACTTGTCGTCGCTCAAGGCCTTGTTCCTGGCCGGCGAACCTTTGGACGAGCCAACCGCGCAGTGGATCAGTGCCGGCCTGGGCCGTCCTATCATCGACAACTACTGGCAAACCGAAACCGGCTGGCCGATCTTGGCTATTTCCAAAGGTGTTGACGACTCGCCGACCAAATTTGGTTCGCCCGGCAAGGCGGTCTATGGCTACAACGTCAAACTGCTTGACGATCAGACCGGTGCCGAGCTGACCGGCCCCAATGAAAAGGGCGTGGTAGCCATCGAAGGACCGTTGCCCCCGGGATGCATGCAGACTGTGTGGCGTGACGACGCGCGTTTTGTAGAGACGTATTGGAAGAGCGTTCCCGGCAAAATGGTGTACAGCACGTTTGACTGGGGCATTCGTGACGCCGACGGTTATTACTTCATTCTGGGACGAACTGACGACGTGATCAATGTCGCCGGTCACCGTCTTGGCACCCGCGAGATCGAGGAAAGCATCTCGGCGCACCCCAACGTTGCCGAAGTGGCAGTGGTGGGCGTGGCCGACCCGTTGAAAGGACAGGTGGCGATGGCGTTTGCGGTGGTCAAGGACGCGTCGCTGGTGCCCGACGAGGCCTCCAAGCTCAAGCTGGAAGGCGAAATCATGAAGATCGTTGACAAAGACCTCGGTGCGGTGGCGCGCCCGGCACGGGTGCGCTTTGTGACGATTCTGCCCAAGACGCGCAGCGGCAAGTGCTTGCGCCGGGCCATCGCCGCGGTGTGCGAAGGCCGCGATCCGGGTGACCTGACCACCATGGATGACCCCGCCGCCTTGCAGCAGATCAAGGATCTGATCGCAGCTTAAAAGCTATTACGCAATAGCCCCTTGTAAGGATTGGGCCATCATTCGATGGCACAATCCTTTGTTGCAAACGGCCCTTCCAACGCCACTGTCGCATCCGCCAAACGGTCAAGCCGTGACGCGGGAGGTTAATCAACCATCAGCTTTAACCAGCTAAAGTTTCCCCAAGGGAAATGAAAGTCAGCGAAATATATGAGTGAGACCAACTCGGTTTATCAAGCCTATCAGGCGAACACCTACCTGTTTGGTGGGAACGCCCCGTACGTCGAAGAAATGTACGAAAACTACCTGGCCAATCCGGGCAGTGTGCCAGACACCTGGCGCGATTACTTTGACGCCCTGCAGCATGTGCCCGCCGTTGACGGCAGCAATGCCAGAGACGTTCCCCATCAACCGGTGATCGACGCTTTTGCGCAACGCGCCAAGGCCGGCGGCACCAAGGTGGTGGTCGCCGCCGGTGCCGATTCTGACCTGGGCCGCAAGCGTGTGTCGGTGCAGCAATTGATTGCAGCCTACCGCAATGTGGGTGCCAGTTGGGCTGACCTGGACCCGTTGAAACGTCAGGAGCGTCCTGCCATTCCCGAATTGGAACCGTCATTTTACGGTTTCACGGATGCCGATTTTGAAACCGTCTTCAATACCAGCAATACGTTTTTTGGCAAAGAAGTCATGTCGTTACGTGATCTTCTTAATGCTTTGCGTGAAACTTATTGCGGATCGATTGGTGCCGAATACATGTACCTGACCGACCAGACGCAAAAGCGCTGGTGGCAGCAACGCCTGGAAAGCGTTCGCTCCAAACCCAATTTTGACGTTCAGAAAAAGAAACACATACTTGACCGTTTGACCGCTTCTGAGGGCTTGGAGCGCTTCTTGCACACCAAATATGTGGGCCAGAAGCGTTTTTCTCTGGAGGGCGGCGAAAGTTTCATCGCAGCCATGGATGAGCTGATCCAGCAAGCCGGTGCGCGTGGCGTCCAAGAGATCGTCATCGGCATGGCACACCGTGGCCGCCTGAACGTGCTGGTGAACACACTGGGCAAGATGCCAGGCGGTCTGTTTGCCGAGTTTGACCACTCCGCGCCGGAAGACCTGCCCTCAGGTGACGTGAAATACCACCAGGGCTTCAGCTCGGACGTGACCAGCCCCGGTGGCCCGGTGCACCTGAGTCTGGCGTTCAACCCGTCGCACCTGGAAATTGTCAACCCGGTGGTGGAGGGCTCGGTGCGCGCGCGCATGGACCGCCGCGCCGACCCTACCGGCCGCCAGGTGCTGCCGGTGCTGGTGCACGGCGATGCGGCTTTTGCCGGCCAGGGCGTCAACCAGGAAACCCTGGCGCTGGCGCAAACCCGTGGTTACACCACGGCAGGCACGGTGCACATCATCATCAACAACCAGATCGGGTTTACTACCTCGGACCCGCGCGACATGCGATCCACCCTGTATTGCACCGACATCGTCAAGGGCGTGGAAGCGCCGGTGATACACGTCAACGGTGACGATCCCGAAGCCGTGGTCATGGCCACGCAGTGGGCGCTGGACTACCGTATGGAGTTCAAAAAAGACGTGGTGCTCGACATCATCTGCTTCCGCAAACTCGGTCACAACGAGCAGGACACCCCGGCGCTGACGCAGCCACTGATGTACAAGAAGATTGCCGCGCACCCCGGCACGCGAAAGCTGTACGCTGACAAGCTGTCGGCTCAAGGCCTGGGTGCCACGCTGGGTGACGATATGGTCAAAGCCTACCGCGCTGCCATGGATGCGGGCAAACATACGGTGGATCCGGTGCTGACCAACTTCAAGAGCAAGTACGCAGTGGACTGGTCGCCGTTCCTGAGCAAGAAATGGACCGATGCCGGTGACACTGCCATTCCCATGGCTGAGTGGAAGCGTCTGGCTGAAAAAATTACCACCATTCCCGCCAGCGTGCATCCTCACCCGTTGGTCAAAAAGGTGTACGACGACCGCGCCGCCATGGGCCGTGGCGACATTCCCGTGGACTGGGGTATGGGCGAGCACATGGCGTTTGCCTCGCTGGTGGCCAGCGGCTACCCGGTGCGTCTGAGTGGCGAAGACTGCGGTCGTGGCACGTTCACCCACCGGCATGCTGTCATACACGACCAAAGCCGTGAGAAGTGGGACGTGGGTACCTATGTGCCGTTGCAAAACGTCGCCGAAAACCAGGCCCCGTTTACCGTCATCGACTCCATCCTGTCGGAAGAAGCCGTGCTGGGCTTTGAGTATGGTTACGCTTCCAATGACCCCAATACGTTGGTCATTTGGGAAGCGCAGTTTGGCGACTTTGCCAACGGCGCCCAAGTGGTCATTGACCAGTTCATCGCCTCGGGCGAAGTCAAGTGGGGTCGTGTCAACGGCCTGACCATGATGCTGCCGCACGGCTACGAAGGTCAAGGCCCGGAGCACTCGTCCGCCCGTGTCGAGCGCTTCATGCAGTTGGCGGCTGATACCAACATGCAATTGGTTCAACCCACCACCGCCAGCCAGATTTTCCATGTGCTGCGCCGTCAGATGGTGCGCAACCTGCGCAAGCCGTTGGTGATCTTCACGCCCAAGTCGCTGTTGCGTCACAAGGACGCGGCGTCGCCCCTGGCCGAGTTCACCAAGGGCTGCTTCCAGACCATCATCCCGGAAAGCAAGGCACTCAAGGCCGACAAGGTCAAGCGCGTGGTGGTGTGTTCTGGCAAGGTGTACTACGACTTGGCCAAAAAGCGTGAAGAAAACGGCCGTGACGACGTGGTGATTCTGCGGGTGGAGCAGCTCTATCCGTTCCCACACAAGGCGTTTGCAGCCGAACTCAAAAGGTATCCCAATGTCACCGAAGTGGTGTGGACGCAAGACGAGCCGCAAAACCAGGGTGCCTGGTTCTTTGTGCAGCACTACATCCACGAAAACATGCTTGAGGGTCAAAAACTCGGCTATTCGGGGCGGGCCGCGTCGGCATCCCCCGCGGTCGGGTATTCGCACCTGCACCAGGAGCAGCAAAAAGCCCTGGTTGAAGGTGCGTTTGGCAAGCTCAAGGGCTTTATCCTGACCAAGTGACCGTGCTGTGATTTTGGTGAATCAAGCGCAACCCTCAAGAACATTTTTGAAAGCATTGTTATGGCAATCGTAGAAGTCAAAGTACCGCAGCTGTCTGAATCCGTGGCCGAAGCCACCTTGCTGCAATGGAAGAAAAAAGTCGGCGACGCAGTTGCCGTGGACGAAATCCTGATCGACGTGGAAACCGACAAGGTGGTGCTGGAAGTGCCCGCGCCCTCTGCTGGCGTGCTCGTTGAAATCATGCAGCCCGACGGCAGCACGGTGGCGGCTGAGCAGTTGATCGCCTGCATCGATACCGAAGCGGTGGCTGGTGCCGCGGCCCCGGTAGCACCCGTGGTCGCGGCCATGGCAGCCGCCGCGGCACCGGTGACACAAGCCGCAGCGGCTGCGCCTGCGGGCGACGCCAAAGCGGGTGTGGCCATGCCGGCAGCGGCCAAGCTGATGGCTGACAACCACCTGGCCGCTGGCTCGGTAGCGGGTTCCGGCAAAGACGGCCGGGTCACCAAGGGCGATGTGTTGGCGGCTGTTGCTGGTGCGGCGAACGCACCTAAAGTTGTAGCAGCACCCACAATGCCAGCAAGGGCTACAGCCTCATTTTTGCCTCAAGTTGCAGCGCCTCTTGGCAGCCTGGCCGAGCAACTGGCGGGCCGTCCAGAACAACGCGTGCCGATGACGCGTCTGCGCGCCCGCGTGGCCGAGCGTCTGCTGCAATCGCAATCGACCAACGCCATTCTGACCACGTTCAATGAGATCAACATGGCCCCGGTGATGGACATGCGCAAGCGCATGCAAGACCGTTTTGAGAAAGAGCACGGCGTCAAGCTTGGTTTCATGAGCTTCTTTGTCAAGGCGGCGGTGCACGCGCTGAAAAAATTCCCGGTGCTCAACGCGTCGGTCGACGGCAACGACATCGTTTACCACGGCTATTTCGACATTGGTATTGCGGTTGGTTCGCCGCGCGGCCTGGTGGTGCCGATTTTGCGCGACGCTGACCAGATGAGCTTTGCCGATATCGAGAAAAAGATTGCCGAGTTTGGCAATAAGGCCCGTGACGGCAAGCTGGGCATCGACGAAATGACCGGTGGTACGTTCTCGATCAGCAACGGTGGCACTTTCGGTTCGATGATGTCCACGCCCATCATCAATCCGCCGCAAAGTGCCATTTTGGGCATCCATGCCACCAAAGACCGTGCCGTGGTTGAAAACGGTCAGGTGGTGGTGCGGCCGATGAACTACTTTGCGCTGAGCTACGACCACCGCATCATCGACGGTCGCGAAGCCGTGCTCGGTGTCGTGGCGATGAAAGAAGCGCTGGAAGATCCGGCTCGCCTTCTCTTTGACATCTGAAAGAAATTCATGAGCAAACAATTTGATGTGATTGTGATTGGTGGCGGCCCTGGTGGCTACATTGCTGCCATTCGTGCCGCCCAACTGGGCAAAAACGTGGCTTGCGTTGACGAGTGGAAAAACGCCAAAGGCGGGCCGGCTCCGGGCGGTACCTGCACCAACGTGGGCTGCATTCCATCCAAGGCGCTGTTGCAGTCGTCCGAGCATTTTGAGCAGGCCAACCACCACTTTGCCGACCACGGCATCACCGTCAAAGGCGTGGCGATGGACGTTGCCAAGATGGTCGCGCGCAAAGACAAAGTGGTCACGCAAAACAACGACGGCATTCTGTACCTGTTCAAGAAGAACAAGGTCAGCTTCCATCATGGCCGCGCTTCATTTGTCAAAGCGGTTGAGGCTGGCTATGAAATCAAGGTGACAGGCGCTGCTGACGAAACGTTGGTTGGTCAGCAAATCATTGTGGCCACGGGCTCCAACGCCCGTGCCTTGCCGGGCGCGCCGTTTGATGAAGAGCACATCCTCTCCAACGACGGTGCCTTGCGCATGGGCGCGGTGCCGAAAAAGCTGGGCTTGATTGGCTCTGGCGTGATCGGACTTGAAATGGGCTCCGTCTGGCGGCGTTTGGGGGCAGAAGTCACCATTCTTGAAGCCCTGCCGATCTTTTTGGGCGCGGTGGACGAACAGATCGCCAAAGAAGCGCGCAAGGCGTTTGACAAGCAGGGCTTGAAGGTCGAGTTGGGTGTCAAGGTCGGCGATATCAAGACCAGCAAAAAAGGCGTCAGCGTGGCTTGGACCAACGCCAAGGGCGAAGCTCAAACGTTGGAGGTGGACAAGCTCATTGTTTCGATTGGCCGCGTGCCCAACACGATTGGTTTGAACGCTGAAGCCGTTGGCTTGCAACTTGATGAGCGCGGCGCGATTGTGGTGGACGCTGACTGCAAAACCAATTTGCCTGGTGTCTGGGCGGTGGGCGACGTGGTGCGCGGCCCGATGCTGGCGCACAAGGCCGAAGAAGAAGGCGTGGCTGTGGCTGAGCGCATTGCGGGCCAGCATGGGCATGTCAACTTCAACACCGTCCCGTGGGTGATTTACACCAACCCCGAGATTGCCTGGGTCGGTCGCACCGAGCAGCAGCTCAAGGCCGATGGTGTCGCTTACAAGGCTGGCACCTTCCCGTTCTTGGCCAATGGCCGTGCCCGTGCGTTGGGTGACACCACCGGTATGGTCAAGTTCTTGGCCGATGCGAAAACTGACGAAATTTTGGGTGTGCACATCGTTGGCCCGATGGCCTCTGAATTGATCTCTGAGGCGGTGGTCGCCATGGAGTTCAAGGCCAGTGCCGAGGACATTGCCCGCATTTGCCACGCGCACCCTTCGTTGTCTGAAGCGACCAAAGAGGCTGCCTTGGCCGTGGACAAGCGGACGCTTAATTTCTGATTGATTTTATTGAATAAATATGCCTCTAGCCCTTATAGAATAAGCGCAAGAGGCTATAAATAATAGAGCATTTTTGGCAAGTTTGTGACCGTTCGACAGACCTATAACGCCGAGCTCGCGGCGCGCGGCTTCAGCGCCGACCCAGCACAACTGCGGGCGGTGCAAGTGCTGGAGACCTGTGCCCGCGAGTGGAGCCGCTTTCGCGAAAAGCGTTCAAATCCACTCAAAAAGCTGATCAACCATCCCCCTATACCTCGGGGCGTTTACATGCACGGTGGTGTTGGGCGGGGCAAGAGCTTTTTGATGGACTGCTTCTACAACGCGGTGCCGCTCAAACGCAAGACGCGGCTGCATTTTCACGAGTTCATGCGTGAGGTGCACCGCGAACTGGCGGCTTTGCGTGGTACGGCTGATCCGCTGGATGTGCTGGCCCGCAGCATTGCGCAGAAATACCGACTCATCTGCTTTGACGAGTTTCATGTGTCGGACATCACCGATGCGATGATCTTGCATCGTCTGCTCAAGGCCTTGTTCGAGGCCGGCGTCGGGCTGGTGACGACGTCCAATTTCAGCCCGGATGGGTTGTATCCCAACGGACTGAATCGCGACCGTTTGCTGCCGGCGATTGCCATGCTCAAGTGCGAACTCCATGTTTTGAACGTTGACAACGGGGTGGATTACCGCAGCATCACCTTGCAGCAATTGCAGCTGTTCCATACGCCGCTGGGTCAGTCATCAGAGGCGGCGATGGCGGACGCCTTTCAACGCCTGGCGGAGAAGCAGGACGAAGACCCGCTGTTGCTGATCGAATCGCGCAAAATCTGGGCACACCGCAAGGCGGGTGGGCTGGTCTGGTTTGATTTCAAAACCCTCTGTGGCGGTCCGCGCTCGCAAAATGATTACCTTGAGCTGGCGACGCAGTTTCACACCGTCATGCTCAGTGACGTGCCACAAATGTCGCCACGCATGGCGTCGGAGGCTCGACGTTTCACCTGGTTGATCGATGTCTTGTACGACCGGCATGTCAAATTGATCGTGTCGGCCGAGGTGGCGGCTGAGCAACTCTACACTGAGGGACAATTGGCGCATGAATTTACACGCACCGTCTCCCGGCTCCATGAAATGCAGAGCGCCGAATACCTGGCGCTGGAGCGGCGCGACGTGGATACCCGGTTGACTAAATGACGCTGTTTGCTTTCCTTCGGGCACTATTTTTTAGCGTGGGCTTTTGCCTGTGGGGTGCCATGTCGCTTGGGGCTGAAACTGCGCAACCGCTGGATGCCAGCGCCGAGCGTGCGCGCATTGCGCAACAGCGGACTGAGCAAGAAGCCATCTTTGCGCTGGCAGAAGTCGCTTGCTATCGCCGGTTTGCCGTGTCAGACTGTTTGCGCGATGCCCGCAAAAGCCGCCGAATCGCCCTTGATGAGTTGCGCCGCCAGGAGATTGTCTTGAACGACGAAGAACGCCGATTGAAGGCGTCGCAGGCGGTGCAGCGCATTCAAAACAATATTTCACAACAAGCTCCTGCTGGTGCTGTGCAATAGCATAGCGTTCAGCCCCGCGCTCACACCCATGAGTGGGTTGCTTATTGCGCGTTCTCGAGCTTGACGATCGCCAGCGACAGATTGTCGCCACCACCACGCGCGCGGTTGCGCGCCTTTTCGATCAAGAATTCGCTGGCTTCGCGCGGCGGCAAAGCCGCCAGGACAGACCCCAGCTCGGTTTCGCTGAAGTAATGCCACAAGCCGTCACTGCAGGCCATCAGGCAGTCACCTGCGACCAATTTGGGAATGTAATGGGTGTCGATCGGGGGATCTTTGTCGGAACCCAGGCAACCCATCAAAACATTGGACTGCGGGTGAAATTGTGCCTGCTCCATAGTCAGCTCGCCCTTGTCCACCAGCGTCTGTACATAAGAGTGGTCCTTGGTGCGCTTGATCAGTTGCTTGTCGTGAAAGTGGTAGATGCGTGAATCACCTGCGTGCGCCCAGTAGCAACTGCCGTCGGGTTTGATCAGAAATGCAACGATCGTGCTATGAGGCTCTTCTTCAGAAGAGATGGCGGTAAGTCTGATCACCATGTGGGCTTCAAACACGATTTGTCTGAGGGTATCAGCAGCGTCATCTACCGCTGGGACAAAACGGTCGAACAGCTGTCGCGCGGTCATGATGACCTGGTCTGATGCCTTGCGGCCGCCGCTGCGCCCACCCATACCGTCGGCCAAAACCGCCATCACACAGCCTTTGGTACGGGCATGCGACAAAAGACACACTTGGTCCTGTTGGTAATCCCGGTCACCCTTGTGAATGCCGGTAGCGCCTGTTAGCCGGTAGCGGGGGGGGGTCATGCAACTACCAGAGTTTCCACCACGGCTGTGTATCGGATTTGTAGCCTTGCGTCAGGTAGGGTGTTTGGGGGAAGTTCTTTTCGAGCACACGCCTGGTGTCGTCGCGCAGTTGAGCCATGCCCAGTGCGTCATAAGACTCCACCATGATATACAAGGCTTCTTCCAGAGCGGGTACGCCCTGGTAATCGGCAACCGCAGATTGTGCCCGGTTGATGGCAGCGAGATAAGCGCCCCGCTGGTAGTAATAGCGTGCGACGTGCACTTCGGACTGCGCCAGCGAATTCACGATGTAGCCCATGCGCGCCGTTGCATCCGGCGCGTATTTTGAATCGGGGAAGCGCGTGACCAATTCCTTAAACGACTCAAACGAATCTTTTGCTGCCTTCTGGTCACGCTCAGACAAATCTTGCCGGGTAATGGACGAGAAAAGCCCAAGATCGTCGTTGAAATTGACGATGCCTTTGAGGTACAGCGCGTAATCAATGGCGGGGCTGGCCGGGTGGAGTTTCAAAAAGCGATCGAGCGTGGCAATCGCCAGCGCCGGTTCACCATTTTTGAAATGTGCGTAGGCTTTGTCCAGCTGCGCTTGCTGTGCCAGCGGTGTACCGGCGGCACGGCCTTCAAGCTTTTCAAACAGCGGAACCGCCTTGTCGTAGGCGCCCGTGCTGAGCTCGTCTTTGGCCTCTGCGTAGATCTTGTTGGGGCTCCAGCCGGTCGTTGGGTCGGTCGGTGTCGACGAACACGCGCCCAGGATCACGGCACTGCAAACCAGCCAGCAAACGCGCACAGCAGATAATTTGGCAACAGGCATGTAGGACCGCTTTCTTGAAGAATTCAACTTTCATTATATCGGTCACCCCCCAGGTGATCGACGCCGATGGCTTCGACGACGCCGCAGCCGAGGTCGAGATCCGGCCGCTTTTTATTGGCGAAGAACACCATGGCTGTCGGCTCGATCGTGCTTTGGCAACGATGGCGCCCGAATTCTCGCGCAGCTATCTGCAGCAACTTGTCGCCTTGGGGGCAGTCACACTCAATGAACAGACGGTTTTGAAACCGGCCCATAAAGTCAAGGCGGGTGATCGCGGTGCGATTGCACTTCGTCCAACGCCACAAAGCCAGGCATTCAAGGCCGAGCCGTCGACGCTGGATGTGGTTTACCAGGACGATGATCTGCTGGTGATCAACAAACCGGCCGGTCTGGTGGTGCATCCTGCACCAGGCAATTGGAACGGCACGCTGATGAACCAGCTGCTGGGGTTGGATGTCAAGGCGTTCGATTTGCCGCGCGCTGGCATCGTTCATCGTCTGGACAAAGACACGAGCGGTTTGATGGTGGTCGCACGCACACGCCGGGTGATGGACGCGCTGGTGCAAGCCATTGCTGAACGCAGTGTCAAACGGCAGTATCTGGCCTTGGCACATGCACAGTGGCGGGGGGCAGCGCAGCGCCAGGTGGACGCGCCGATTGGCCGCGATCCCAAAAACCGTCTGCGCATGGCGGTGGTCGACCTTGCCTTGCATCCGGGCAAACCCGCTCGGACTGACTTTGAACTTTTGGCAAACGCACCAGCGGGGTGCTTGGTGAAGTGCACGTTACACACCGGCAGAACCCACCAGATCAGGGTGCATATGGCTTCAATCGGGCACCCACTGGTGGCTGACGCGCTCTATGGTGGAGCGCGCACTGCAGGAATGCAACACCAAGCCTTGCATGCCGCCCGCCTGGCGCTGATGCACCCCGTCACACGGCAGCAGCTGGTTTTTGAATGCGCGCCACCGGCCGACTTTTCAGCAGCGCTCGACACGTGGGGGCTCGGTTACAATTGGGCCAGTTTTTGACCTGCAGATCAGCGGGTTTTTGCGTGACTCCGGCGAATCTGCCGGCACCCGTCGCGTATTCCAAAGCGTATTGTCCGCACCCTTGGGTGTTTCGAACGGAAACCGTCCATCATGAACACACTGGATGCCAAACGCGTCCTCGAAACTGCACTGTTGTGTGCGCAGCAGCCGATGCCAGAGCGCGATATGCTGACTTTGCTCGGCGAGGGCGTTGATGCGCCTTCGGTCGGGTTGATGCTGACGCAGTTGCAGCAGGATTGGTCCGATCGTGGCGTTGAACTGGTGCACCTGGCCACGGGTTGGCGTTTCCAGAGCCGTCCCGGCTTGCGTGATGTGCTTGACCGTCTGCATCCGGAGAAGCCGCCTCGCTATGCGCGCGCCACGTTGGAAACGCTGGCCATCATTGCTTACAAACAGCCGGTCACACGGGGTGACATTGAAGACATTCGGGGCGTGACCGTCAATTCGCTGACGATCAAGCAGCTCGAGGAGCGGGGCTGGGTGGAGGTCATTGGCCACCGTGATACGGTAGGGCGTCCCGCGCTGTTTGCGACGACACGCCATTTTTTGGATGACCTGGGTTTGCAGTCTTTGGATCAACTCCCACCCATTGAGTCGTCGATGGTCTCGCTGCAAAACCTTGAGCTTGTCCTTGCGCGCGGCCTGCCCTCCAATGCGGCTACAGAAGAGAGTGCGACCGTACCACTGACGACCCCCGAGTTGGACTGGACGGCTGGCGACGTCGGCGCGGTGCTGCCATCCGATGCGCCAACGCTTAGTCCTTCAGAAAGGGAAACACCATGACAGAACAGCCAGCCGAATTGGCATCCAACCATCCCGCTCCTGAGGTGACCCGCTTTGAAGACGTTGTCTCAGGCCTGTTTGATACCGACGAGGCGCAGGTGCTTGCAGCTCCTTTGAAAAGGGTCTTGCCGCCGCAGCCAGAGTCACCCAAATTGCACAAAGTGTTGGCCCAAGCCGGTATGGGGTCGCGGCTCGAGATGGAGCAACTTATCCTGGAAGGGCGGATCAGCGTCAACAACGAACCCGCTCACATTGGTCAACGGGTGCAGTTTGGCGATCATGTCAAGGTCAACGGCAAGCCAATCCACTTCAAGGTTGCGCCGCCTCCGCCACGCGTGATTGCTTACCACAAGCCAGCCGGTGAAGTCGTCAGCCACGATGATCCGCAGAACCGGCCAACCGTGTTTCGCAAGTTGCCCAAATTGTTCCAGGGTAAGTGGCAATCGGTTGGACGACTCGACCTCAATACCGAAGGTTTGTTGTTGTTTACCAGTTCAGGTGAGCTGGCCAACAACCTGATGCACCCACGTTTTGGCCTTGAGCGCGAATACGCGGTTCGGGTGCTGGGGGCGCTCACCCCGGAGGAAAAGCAAAAATTGCTCGACGGGGTTCGGCTTGACGACGGTGTGGCGCAGTTTGGCACCATCGAAGAGGGTGGTGGGGAGGGTTCCAATTGCTGGTACCGCGTCACTATTTCCGAAGGGCGCAACCGTGAGGTGCGACGCATGCTGGAATCAGTGGGTCACGCCGTCAGTCGGCTGATCCGCATCCGTTACGGTTCGATGGTGTTGCCTCGGGGCTTGCGTCGCGGTGCCTGGATGGAACTCGATGAAGCAGATATTCAATTGCTGACGCGGGCGTCGCAGTCGCAGGGGCGCCGTGAGATCCCGGATGCCGCTGCAAGCGGCTTGCGTGGACCTGGCCGCTTGATCGGGCCGCGCAGAAAGTCCGATGGCCGACGTGGTGGTGCCGGCTCGGGAGGGCGTTCAGCTCCGGCTGCTTCGGGACAGCCCGATCCGCTCAAAACCTCACTTGGCTATATTGGCGCAGACAGCCTTTCGCGGCAACGCCAGGACGCTGGAAAAAAGAACGGACGCCGCTCTGGAGGGCGAAACCGCTGATGCTTCGGGTTAACATCGCAGGCTTTGCATTCATCCCCATTTTTTGAGTAGGAAAATTTATGACCATCGAACGCACGCTCTCCATCATCAAGCCCGACGCCGTTGCCAAAAACGTGATTGGTCAAATTTACGCCCGTTTTGAAGCGGCTGGTCTGAAGATCGCAGCCGCCAGGATGGCGCACCTGTCGCGCCGTGAGGCAGAAGCTTTTTACGCAGTGCACAAAGAGCGTCCCTTTTTCAAGGATCTGGTTGAATTCATGATTTCTGGTCCGGTCATGATTCAGGTGCTCGAAGGTGACAACGCAATCCAGAAAAATCGCGATTTGATGGGGGCAACCGATCCAAAGAAAGCGGCTTCGGGCACCATTCGTGCTGATTTTGCCGACAGCATCGACGCCAACGCTGTGCATGGCTCGGACGCGCCCGAAACAGCCGCGGTTGAAGTTGCGTTCTTCTTCCCCGGCATGACCATTTACACGCGCTGAAACAAGCTTGGGTATGACGGTCAACCTGCTCGACCTTGATCTCGAGAATTTGGCTGTCTTTTGCGACCAGCTGGGCGAAAAGCGTTTTCGCGCCGTCCAGTTGTTTCGGTGGATTCACCAGCGGGGTTGCGCCAACTTTGCAGATATGAGCGATCTGGCTAAATCGCTGCGAGACAAGCTCGCTGGCGTTGCCTTTGTCAAGGGGCTCAATGTCGTATCGCAGCACATATCTGCCGACGGCACGATCAAGTGGTTGTTTGATGTTGGCGCTGGCAACGCCATCGAAACCGTCTTCATCCCCGAAGACGATCGCGGTACCTTATGCATCTCCTCCCAGGCTGGATGCGCGATGGCGTGCCGATTTTGCTCAACCGGACACCAAGGGTTCAGTCGCAATTTGACTTCGGGCGAAATCGTCGCCCAGTTGTGGTTTGCCGAGCATTTTCTGCGTCGCCATCTGCATCGCGACGAGCGTGTGATCAGCAACGTGGTGATGATGGGCATGGGTGAGCCGCTGCAAAACTACAGCGCGCTGATACCGGCGCTGAGAACCATGCTCGACGACCACGCGTATGGCCTGTCAAGGCGTCGTGTCACCGTGTCGACGTCTGGCGTCGTGCCGAAAATATTGCAATTGGCGCAGGATTGCCCGGTGGCGCTGGCCGTTTCACTGCATGCTCCCAACGATGCGCTACGCGACAAGCTGGTACCGTTGAACCTGAAATATTCGCTCGATGCGCTGCTCGGTGCCTGTACACGCTATCTGGCGCACGCGCCGCGCGACTTCATCACCTTTGAGTATTGCATGCTCGACGGTGTCAACGACCAAGACGCTCACGCCCTGGAACTGGTGCAGTTGATGCACAGCCGGGCCAAGGCGGGCTTGCGTTGCAAATTCAATTTGATCCCTTTCAACCCCTTTCCCGCGTCTGGTCTCCAGCGCTCGCCGCTGCAGCGCATCGAGAAATTTGCAAAAATTCTGGCCGAGGGCGGTATCACAACGACAGTTCGCAAGACCCGGGGCGATGACATCGACGCAGCCTGTGGCCAACTGGCTGGCGATGTGGTTGATCGCACGCGCGTAGCGGTGCGTATCGCTCGCCATCGGGCGACTGATCTTGGCGCGGCCACACCAGCCCGGCCCCATCCCATCCCGCTTGCGCATTGAGGATCACCATGACGCGATTTTTGTTAAAACCATTTGTGTTGTTGTACTGGGCAGTGGCGAGTGTTGTTTTTCTGCTGGGCGCGTGTGCGAGTCCCGCTCCCGCAGATACTGGTTTGACAGCCGCTAACGGAGGCGACCTGATCACTGATTCTGATGAGTCGGCGCAGCGCAAACGGGCCCGCATCCGTTTGGAACTGGCGTTGGGCTATTTTGAACAAGGCAAGACGACGATTGCTTTGGATGAGATCAAGCAGGCGATCGTCATTGATCCATCGTACTCCGACGCCTTCAGCCTGCGCGGATTGATTTACATGCGCCTCAATGATTTTGCTGTGGCTGAGGAAAGTTTCAAGCGCGCGTTGTCCCTCAAACCCGGAGATGGCAATGTACTGCACAACCTTGGGTGGCTGAAGTGTCAAGAGGCGCAGTACGCCCCATCGCTTGCTTATTTTCAGCAAGCGTTGGCCAATCCGCTGTACGGCGAGCGTGCCAAGACCTACATGGCGCGGGGGCTGTGCGAAATCAAGGCGGGCAATACGGTTTCGGCGGAAGCCAGTTTGATGAAGTCGTACGAATACGACGCTGGCAATCCGATTACTGGCTACAACCTGGCCAATTTGTTGTTTCTGAAAAATGAGGACGTCAGGGCGCGTTTTTATATCAGGCGCATCAACAACACCGGTTTGGCCAATGCTGAAACGCTGTGGTTGGGCATCAAGGTCGAGCGTCGTTTGGGCGACCAGGCGGCGATGGCCCAATTGGGTGGCCAGTTGCTCAAACGTTTTGCCCAATCGACCCAAGCCGCGGCTTATCAGCGTGGAGCGTTTGATGAGTGAGACCGAAGACGCCGCGTCCGTTTCAGAACCCCGGCAAGCCGTCTTTGCAGACCAAGCTGGTGCCCTTTTGCGTGCCGCCCGGGAAGCACAAGGACTGCACATTGGGGCTTTGGCGGTTGCTCTGAAAGTGCCAGTGAAGAAGCTTGAAGCACTGGAAGCGGGGCGTTACGATGAACTGCCCGACATGGTCTTTGCGCGTTCGCTGGCCATGAGCGTCTGTCGGACGCTGAAAATCAGCCCTGAGGCAGTGCTTGCGGCTTTGCCCGGGGCGCAGGTGCACCGTATCCAGTCGGCCAGCACCGGTTTGAACACCGAGTTCAAAAGCACTGATGGCGGCGCCCATTTTTCTTTACGTGCCCAGTTGACCAGCCCCTTGGGGTTGGGTGCCATTGTTTTGCTGCTGGGCGTTGTCGTGGTGACGTTCTGGCCAGAGACATCGCCCGTTGTTGGCACGGCTTCGGCACCGATATCCACTGCAGGGACAGCGGTGTCCGCTGTTCAGGAGCCCACCGCAGTTGAACCATCGTCGCCGTTGTCGCCCGTCCAGACCGCTCCTGCAGAAGCGATTGCTGCCAGCGTGCCAGCACCGTTGCCAGACGCGTTGGAGATCACGGCCCATGGTGTGTCCTGGGTTGAGGTGCTCGACGCAGACGCTGCGCCGCTGTTGCGCAAACTGACAGTCGACGGTGAGGTTTTGCGGGTCGGGGGTAAATTGCCGTTGACGGTGACTGTCGGTCGCGCCGATCAGCTCACCGTGCAAGTCAAGGGTCAATTCTTTGATCTGGCCCCGCTGGCACGCGATAACGTGGCCAGATTTGAGGTGAAGTGATGAGCAATCCAGAGCAATCATTGGCGCAGCCAAAGCGCAAAACGCGACAAGCGCGCGTCGTGTGGGGTAGTCGGGTTGTTACTGTGGGCGGCGACGCTCCGGTGCGCGTGCAGTCGATGACCAATACCGATACTGTGGACGCGATTGGCACGTCGATCCAGGTCAAGGAACTGGCTCAAGCAGGTTCTGAAATGGTGCGTTTGACCGTCAACACACCGCAGGCCGCGCAAGCGGTACCCGCGATTCGCGCCCAGTTGGACCGCATGGGGATCGATGTCCCGTTGATCGGTGATTTTCATTACAACGGGCACCGCTTGTTGACCGAATTCCCTGATTGCGCCCAGGCCTTGTCCAAGTACCGCATCAACCCTGGTAATGTCGGCAAAGGGGACAAGCACGACAAGCAGTTCGCGCTCATGATCGAAGCTGCCCTGCGCTGGAGCAAGCCGGTGCGCATCGGCGTCAATTGGGGTAGTCTTGATCAAGAGTTGTTGGCAACGTTGATGGATCAAAACAGCCGCCGCACCGAGCCTTGGGACTTCAAGGCCGTCATGCACGAAGCCTTGATCAGTTCGGCTCTTGATTCGGCATATCGGGCCGTCGATCTGGGCCTGAATCCAGATCAGATCATGTTGTCGTGCAAGGTCAGTGGTGTGCAGGACCTGATCGCGGTGTACCGCAAGTTGTCCAAGCGTTGTGACTTTGCCTTGCATTTGGGCCTGACCGAGGCGGGGATGGGGACCAAGGGCGCAGTCGCCTCGGCGGCGGGTCTTTCGGTGTTGCTGCAAGAGGGTATTGGCGACACGATCCGTGTATCACTGACACCGCAGCCAGGGGAATCGCGCACCCAGGAAGTTGTGATTGCAACCGAAATTTTGCAGGCACTGCAATTGCGCGCGTTTGTGCCCAGCGTCACCGCCTGCCCGGGTTGTGGCCGCACCACCAGCACCACATTCCAGGAATTGACACAAAAAATTGAGGGTTACCTGCGTGAGCAGATGCCGTTGTGGCGCACGCGTTATCCAGGCGTCGAAGCCATGAAAGTGGCGGTCATGGGCTGCATCGTCAATGGTCCAGGAGAGAGCAAGCAAGCGAATATTGGCATCAGTTTGCCGGGTACCGGTGAAGCCCCGGCTGCCCCCGTTTTCATTGACGGTGAAAAACGCATGACGTTGCGCGGCGAGTCGATTGCCGAAGAATTCCAGACGATCGTCGAAGACTACGTCAAAAGACGCTACGGCGCGCTCAGCGCAACCTCGAGCCAGGCATTGCAAATACCATGACAGATCAACCACTTTCTCCACCCGCGGTGAAGCTCACCGCAGTCAAGGGCATGAACGACGTTTTGCCGCCAGATTCCGCCATGGTGGAGTGGTTTGAAGCGACGGTGCGCAAATTGATGGCCCGTTACGCTTACCGCAATATCCGCACGCCGATTGTCGAACGCACGCCGCTGTTCATCCGGGGGCTGGGTGAGGTCACCGATATTGTTGAAAAAGAGATGTACTGCTTTGAGGATCGCCTCAATGGCGATCCGCTGACGCTGCGCCCTGAGGCCACCGCTGGCGTGGTGCGTGCCGCACTGGAACACAACCTGTTGTATGACGGTGGCAAGCGCCTGTATTACATGGGGCCGATGTTCAGACATGAGCGTCCGCAAAAAGGGCGTTATCGCCAGTTCGACCAGATTGGTGCCGAGGCGATCGGTTTTGGTGGCGCCGAAGTCGACGCCGAATTGATTCTGATGGCATGGGCGCTATGGGCCGAGATTGGCCTGACCGATGTGCGTCTGGAGCTCAACAGTTTGGGCCAACCCACCGAGCGACTGGCGCACCGGCAGGCACTGATCGCCCACTTTGAACAGCATGCCGATGCGCTCGACGAAGACGCGCGCCGACGCCTGCATAGCAATCCGCTGCGCATTCTTGACAGCAAGAATCCGCACATGCAGGCCATCGTTAATGCCGCTCCGAAGCTTCTCGATTTTCTGGGGGCGGAGTCGCTGGCGCATTTCGCGGCGCTACAGGCGATCCTGCAAGCCAACGGCGTGCCATTCACCGTCAATCCACGGCTGGTACGCGGCATGGACTACTACAACCTCAGCGTGTTTGAGTTTGTCACTGATCGCCTGGGTGCCCAGGGTACGGTCTGTGCGGGCGGACGCTACGACTACCTCTTTGAGCAACTGGGCGGCAAATCCTCACCGGCAGTTGGCTGGGCGCTCGGCGTGGATCGGGTGCTGGAACTGGTCAAAGCCAATCAGGCAGCCACGGTCACGCCACCATTGGACGCTTATGTCATCGTTACCGACAGTGTGGCGATGCCGCTGGTGCTTGCAACGTTGCAGTCGCTGCGTGCCCAAGGCATCTCGGCGCAGATGCATGCCAGTGCCAACGGTGTCATGGCCAGCATGAAAAACCAGTTCAAGCGCGCTGACGCCAGCGGCGCCCGCTTTGCCCTGATTTTTGGTCCTGATGAAATGGCGGCCCAGCAGGTCACCATCAAGCCGCTGCGCGACGCCGCCGCATCGCAAACAACGCAACGCCTGGCCGATCTGTCAGCCTGGGCGCCAACCCTACAATCGCCGCTTTAGCAGCAAACCCTTATGGCAAACGCATTAGACCTTGAAGAACAAGAGCAGCTTGACCAGATCAAGCATTTCTGGAAACAGTACGGCAACGCCATCACCTGGGCGCTGATTGTCGTTTTGGGCACCTATGCCAGCTGGAATTTTTACCAATACTGGCAACGTAGCCAGGCGACCCAGGCGGCGGCGTTGTTTGATGAAGTTGAGCGTGCATTGCAAGCCGGTGACGCCGCCAAAATAGACCGCGTTTTCGCCGAGATGAAAGACCGCTTTGGCCGCACCGCCTACGCAGCGCAATCTGGCCTGCTGGCAGCCAAACATGATGCGGGCGCGGGTAAGCTTGACGCCGCTCAAGCCACGCTGGCCTGGGTTGTTGAAAAATCTTCCGACCCGGGGTATCAGGCCGTCGCCAAACTGCGATTGGCCAGTTTGCAGATGGAGTCGAAAAACTTTGACGCGGCGTTGGCCAGTTTGGGTGGCGCTTTTCCAGCCGGTTTTGACGCCCTGGTGGCCGATCGCAAAGGCGACGTTTACGCGCTGCAAGGCAATAAGGCGCAGGCTATTGCTGAGTACCAGCAGGCTTTTAAGTTGTTCTCTCCAGCGACCGAATACCGTTCGCTGGTCGAAGTCAAACTCAGCGCCTTGGGTGCTGAAGCCACGGGAAAATAACACATGACGACCTTGACTGACTTCGCACATTGGATCAGGGCTGCTGTCGGCGGCTTGACGCTTGGTCTGTTGGCCGCCTGCTCCAGCCAACCCAATGCACCGCAACCCGCTCCTTTGGGTCCTGATCCGGCTTTGCTGGGTGTTCGTCAGGTTTGGTCGGCTCAGGTGGGAGCGGTCAATTTTCCGATGACGCTGGCGGTCAACGGAAACACCGTTTTTGTCGGTGATGACGCCGGTAATCTCAGCGCGCGAGACGCATCCAGTGGCGCAGCCCTGTGGCAGACGGCTGTTGGTGCGCCGATCGGTGCTGGTGTGGGCAGCGACGGACGCCTGACCTCCGTGGTGACGCGTGGCAACGATTTGGTGACCCTTGCGGGGGGGCAAGAGCTTTGGCGCACACGGCTACCGGCGCAAGTTCTGACCGCGCCGCTGGTGGCGGGTGCGCGCGTGTTTGTGTTGGCGGGTGATCGCAGTGTTACTGCTTTTGACGGACAAACCGGTCGCAAGCTGTGGTCTGATCTACATCCGGGTGACGCGCTGGTCTTGCGTCAGTCGGGTGTTTTGACTGCTGTTAACAATACGCTGGTGGTTGGCTTGGCCGGCCGCTTGGTTGGGCTGGATCCGGGCAACGGCCAGACGCTATGGGCAGTCACCCTTGCCAGCCCCCGGGGTACCAATGACGTGGAACGCATGGTTGACCTTGTCAGTGGTCTGGGGCGTAACGGCAGCGTGGTTTGTGCCAGGGCGTTTCAGGCAGCGGTGGGTTGTGTCGACGCCGCGCAGGGAAGCGCACTCTGGCGTCAGGCCGCCACGGGTGTGGCGGGTTTGCACAGCGATGATGAAAAGGTTTTTGGGGTCGAAAGCGACGGCAGGGTCATGGCCTGGAAGATGTCAGATGGTCAGGTTGCCTGGACATCGGACGCGCTGCGCTACCGTCAGCTCAGTACCCCGCTGGTGTTGGGTCGGTCGGTCGTTTTAGGTGATGAATTCGGTCAATTGCATTTTCTCTCGCGGCGCGACGGTGCGGTATTGAAGCGGCTGACCACCGATGGATCTGCGGTGGCTGCTGCGCCAGTTGTTGCAGGCAATACCCTTGTAGTGGTGACACGCAAGGGTGGCATGTTTGGCTTTCAGCCTGAATGAGCCGCCCTAAAAGCGCCAGATCAACACCATGACAAAACCAGTTATTGCCTTGGTTGGGCGTCCAAATGTGGGCAAGTCCACGCTGTTCAATCGTTTGACCAAGTCGCGCGATGCCATCGTCGCCGACTACGCTGGTCTGACCCGCGATCGTCATTACGGCAATGGCAAGCAAGGGGGCCATGAATACATCGTGATCGATACCGGTGGGTTCGAGCCCGAAGCCTCTGCTGGCATCTACAAGGAAATGGCCAAGCAGACTTGCCAGGCGGTAGCAGAGGCTGATGTGGTGGTCTTCGTTGTCGACGCGCGTGAAGGTGTCAGCGCGCAGGATCACGACATCGCCAACTACCTGCGCCGCCTGGGTAAGCCGTGTGTGCTGGTAGCCAACAAGGCCGAAGGCATGGTCGACGGGACCCATTTGGCCGAGTTTTACGAGTTGGGCCTGGGCGAGGTTCACCCGGTCTCTGCCGCCCATGGGCAGGGCATTCTTTCATTGCTGGATTTGGCGCTCAAGCCGCTCAACCTAGAGACCGCAGAAGAAGACGAACCAGCGGAACCAGGCGTCATTAAGCTCGCTGTGGCGGGTCGTCCCAATGTCGGCAAGTCCACGCTGATCAACGTCTGGCTGGGTGAAGAGCGGTTGGTTGCGTTTGACTTGCCGGGCACGACGCGCGACGCGATTTCGGTCCCGTTCGAGCGCAACGGGCAAAAGTTTGAATTGATTGATACCGCCGGTTTGCGTCGGCGCGGCAAGGTGTTCGAAGCCATCGAAAAATTTTCAGTGGTCAAGACCTTGCAGGCCATCGAATCGGCCAATGTGGTGCTGCTGCTGATCGATGCGACCCAGGGTGTCACGGATCAGGACGCGCACATTGCCGGCTACATTCTTGAAAACGGTCGTGCAGTGGTGCTGGCCATCAATAAATGGGACGCGGTGGACGACTACCAGCGCGAGTTGGTCAAACGCTCGATTGAAACGCGATTGGCCTTCTTGAAATTTGCCAATATGCATCTGATCTCGGCGCAAAAGCGCCAGGGCCTGGGCCCACTGTGGGCCTCGATTGCACAGGCTTACCGGGCAGCCAACTGCAAGATGTCAACACCGGTATTGACGCGCTTGCTGCTGGAGTCGGTGCAGTTTCAAAGCCCCAAGCGATCGGGCATGTACCGGCCCAAAATGCGTTATGCGCATCAAGGAGGTATGAATCCGCCGGTGATCGTTATTCACGGTAATTCACTCGACCATGTGACCGAAGTCTATAAGCGTTACCTGGAAGGGCGCTTCCGCAAGGAATTTGATCTGGTAGGTACGCCGCTGCGCATCGAGATGAAAACATCGACCAATCCGTATGCCGAGTAGCGCGCTGTTTTGCGGCTTGCGCGATCATTAACCAAAAAAAATAGCGGTCATTTGGCTTTGGTGCAGTCAAACTGAGCGATGACTGTGTTATCGTTCTGGCCTTCTTCAATTATCCGAACACGGAGAATATCGTGAACAACAAAGGCCAACTCCTCCAAGATCCGTTTCTCAATACTTTGCGCCGGGAACATATTCCTGTGTCAATCTATTTGGTCAACGGCATCAAACTTCAAGGCCAGATTGAGTCGTTTGACCAGTACGTCGTTTTGCTTCGCAACACGGTAACCCAAATGGTCTACAAGCACGCCATTTCGACCATCGTACCGGGACGTGCCGTCAATTTTTCAGTGACTGAGGGTGAACAGCCTGCCACTGCCTAACCAAGACGGTGCACCCACCTTGCTGGTGGGTGTGGATTTCGGACTCCCCAATTTTGACGCTGAGCTCGAAGAACTCGGTCTGCTGGCGCAGACAGCGGGTTTAAGGCCGGTTGCCCGGGTGACCTGCAAACGGCGCGTGCCCGACGCCGCGTTGTTCGTTGGCAGTGGCAAGGCAGATGAGATCAAGCTGTTGGCGACCCAGATGGGTGCGCAAGAGATATTGTTTGATCAGAGTCTGAGTCCTGGTCAACAGCGTAATCTGGAGCATCACCTCGAACTTCCGGTCAACGACCGTACTTTTCTGATCCTTGAAATATTTGGTCAACGCGCGCGTAGTCACGAAGGCAAGTTGCAAGTGGAACTGGCACGATTGCAATACCTCAGCACCCGCCTGGTGCGGCGCTGGTCACACTTGGAGCGACAAAGCGGTGGCATCGGCATGCGCGGCGGTCCGGGTGAAACCCAGATCGAGCTGGATCGCCGCATGATCGGCGACAACATCAAGCGTATCAAGGAACGTCTGGTCAAAGTCAAGCGTCAGCGCAGCACCCAGCGCCGCCAGCGTGCGCGCCGTGACGCGTTTGCCATCTCGCTGGTCGGTTACACCAACGCTGGCAAATCGACACTGTTCAACGGTCTGGTCAAGGCGCGTGCCTACGCCGCAGACCAACTCTTCGCCACGCTGGACACCACCACGCGGCAACTCTATTTGGGTGAAATCGGACGTCTGGTGTCGTTGTCAGACACGGTGGGTTTCATCCGTGATTTGCCGCACGGACTGGTTGACGCTTTTCAAGCCACCTTGCAAGAGGCGGTGGACGCCGATTTGTTGCTGCATGTGGTGGACTATGCCAGTGCGAATTACCTGGAGCAAATCACCGAGGTGCAGCGTGTGCTGATCGAGATCGGTGCCAGCGACATTCCCCAAGTGCTGGTGTTCAATAAACTCGATCGCGTCAGCCCAGCGTCTTTGCCCCAGGTGGCGTATGACAACTACGAGCTCGATGGCGTGCTGATTCCGCGCGTTTTCATCAGTGCCCAACAAGGCGTGGGGCTGGAGTCCTTGCGACAATTGCTCGCCGAAAAGGCTCTGGCTGCAAGGCCGGCCACGGCCGACTAATCCCCTCCAAACCATGAGGCTGGCGCCTGATTCGGCACAATCTCCCCTTACCAGATAGACAAGAGCTGCTGCGATGAAATTTCAACGACCGACTTTAAGCATGGCACTTTTTCCGCAACGCTTCAGGGGAATGTTCAATCTCAACGACCCGCGCTGGGGTCGGGGCGACGACAAGCCCGCTGACGACGCCACTGGTAGCGCCGAGCCGCCACCGACCGGCGAGCCCGAAACGCCACCACGCAGCAACGACGATCGCAGGCCCAAAGGTGGTGCCAACCAGGGCCCGCCTGATCTGGATGAACTGTGGCGCGATTTCAACCGCAAGCTTGGCGGTCTGTTTGGCAACGCTCGCCCGGGCGGATCGCGGCGCCCGAACAGCAACAACGCCAGCGGTGGTGGTGGCGGTGGACCCTTGGGCGGTTTTCAGCCCGACATGAAAAACGCCGGCATTGGTGCCGGGCTGATTCTGGGGGTGGTGCTGCTGATCTGGCTGGGCACCGGCTTCTTCATTGTGCAGGAAGGTCAGCAGGCAGTCATTACCCAGTTTGGCAAATACAACGCCACCGTGGGTGCGGGTTTCAACTGGCGTCTGCCGTACCCGATCCAGCGCCACGAACTGGTGTTTGTGACGCAGATCCGTTCGGTCGATGTGGGCCGCGACGTCATCATCAAGGCCACGGGACTGCGTGAATCGGCCATGCTGACTGAAGACGAAAACATCGTCGAAATCAAATTCGCCGTGCAGTACCGATTGAACGACGCGCGTGCTTTCCTCTTTGAGAGCCGCAACCCGACCGATGCGGTGGTGCAAGCCGCCGAGACCTCGGTGCGTGAGGTCGTTGGCAAGATGCGCATGGACAGTGCCTTGTCCGATGAGCGTGACCAGATCGCGCCACGGGTGCGCGCCTTGATGCAAAAAATTCTCGATCGGTACAAGGTTGGTATTGAGGTTGTCGGTATCAACCTGCAGCAGGGTGGCGTGCGCCCGCCCGAACAGGTGCAAGCCGCTTTTGACGACGTGCTCAAGGCAGGTCAGGAGCGTGAACGCGCGAAAAACGAAGCACAGGCCTATGCCAACGACGTGGTGCCAAGGGCCGTGGGTGCCGCTTCGCGCTTGAAGGAAGAGGCCGACGCTTACAAGGCGCGCATCGTGGCGCAGGCCCAAGGTGACTCGCAGCGCTTCAAATCGGTGCTAGCCGAATACCAGCGTGCGCCGCAGGTCACCCGCGACCGCATGTACATCGACGCCATGCAACAGATCTACAGCAACGTGACCAAGGTCATGATTGATTCCAAACAGGGATCAAACCTGCTGTACCTGCCGCTGGACAAGCTCATGCAAACGACGGGGCAGATTGCACAAGACGTTGCGGCAACGTCAAGCAATGCGACAACACTGGTGCCGCCGCCGATGGTTGATCCCACTGCTGATGCCCGAGCCCGCGACGCTGTGCGCGCCCGTTCCCGCGAAACACGCTAGGAGCCCCTCATGAATCGCTTAGGTTTTATTTTTTCTAGCTTGCTGGTTCTGCTTGCCCTGGCCAGTTCGACTCTGTTTGTCGTCGATCAGCGGCAGTTTGGTGTGGTGTTCGCGCTCGGACAAATCAAGGAAGTGATCACCGAGCCCGGCTTGAACTTCAAGTTGCCGCCACCGTTTCAGAATGTCTCTTACATTGACAAGCGCCTGCTCACGCTCGACAGCACCGATAACGAACCGGTTCTCACTGCCGAGAAGCAACGCGTGGTAATTGACTGGTACGTGCGCTGGCGCATTTCAGAACCCACAGAGTACATCCGCAACGTTGGCACCAACGAGGCCGCCGGCGCGAGTCAGCTCAACCGCGTGGTGCGCAACGCCTTCCAGGAAGAAATCAACAAACGTACCGTCAAGGAACTGCTGTCGCTCAAACGTGAAGCGCTGATGGACGACGTCAAGTCGGAAGTGCTGAGCCAGGTGCGCGGCGCCAAACCCTGGGGTGTGGACGTGATTGACGTGCGCATCACCCGGGTGGATTATGTGGACGCCATCACCGAGTCGGTGTATCGACGTATGGAAGCCGAGCGCAAACGCGTCGCCAATGAGCTGCGCTCCACCGGTGCCGCTGAGGGTGAAAAGATTCGTGCTGACGCCGACCGCCAGCGTGAGGTGACCATCGCCAACGCCTACCGAGATGCGCAAAAGATCAAAGGCGAGGGCGACGCCCAGGCGGCCCGCACCTATTCGGAAGCCTTTGGCCGTGACCCGCAATTTGCCCAGTTCTACCGCAGTCTCGACGCCTACAAGGCGACCTTCTCCAAGAAAAGCGACGTCATGGTGCTCGACCCCGCCAGCTCGGACTTCTTCAAGACGCTGCGCGGCAACATGCCTGCAAAAAAATAAGTATGGAGTCGGGTCTGGACAGCAACACCTTCTGGTTGGCGATGGCACTGGTGTTGTTGGTCGAGGGCTTCATGCCTTTTGTCTCGCCAGCCACCTGGCGTAAAACCTTTGAACAGATCTTGCGCCTGGGTAATGGCCAGTTGCGTTTCTTCGGGCTGTGCAGCCTGTTGCTGGGTTTGTTGCTGATTTGGTGGCTGGGCTGAGTCAAACCGCTGTTTTCGCCCGGTAAAATCTGGTTTTTAACAGCGCACCAACTCACATGTCTGCTTGGGTCCTGCCGGATCATATTGCCGATGTCCTGCCCTCCGAGGCACGCCACATCGAAGAATTACGCCGAGACCTGCTCGATACCGCACGTTGCTACGGGTACGAACTTGTCATCCCTCCGCTGCTGGAGCACCTGGCGTCTCTCTTGTCGGGTGCGGGCAGCGCGCTGGACCTGCAAACCTTCAAGCTGGTTGATCAACTCTCAGGCCGCATGATGGGCTTGCGTGCCGACAGCACACCACAGGTGGCACGCATCGACGCTCACCTGCTCAACCGCGCCGGGGTGGCGCGCCTATGTTATTGCGGCCCGGTGCTGCACACCCGCCCAGGCGCGCCACATGCCACGCGCGAGCCGCTGCAGCTGGGCGCCGAAATATATGGTCACGCAGGTCTCGAAGCCGACATTGAGGTGTTGAATCTGGCGCTCGACTGTTTGAAGGCAGCCAAGGTGGCACAACCCAGTGTTGACCTGGCAGATGCCCAACTGGTCAAAGCCATCCTCTCTGACGTCACTTTGGTGCCGACACAACTGGCCGGCATTTACGCCTCGCTGGCGGCAAAAGACAGCCCGGAATTGGCCAACCTGACCCGCGACCTACCTGAACAGCAGCGCCAGGGCTTGTTGACACTGGTTCAGTTGTACGGCGACGCGTCGGTGCTGGCTGAGGCTCAAAAATACTTACCGCCTTTGACTGGCGTGCGTGAGGCGCTTCAAAACTTGCAGCAACTGGCTGACCATTTGACGGCGGTGAATGTCACTGTTGATCTGGCCGATATGCAGGGCTATGCCTACTACACTGGCGCGCGTTTTTCGATTTACGCACCCAGCGCCAGTGCCGCGCTGGTGCGTGGCGGCCGCTACGACCGCGTTGGCGCGGTCTTTGGCCGCCGCCGCCCAGCCGCAGGCTTCAGTCTGGACCTCAAGACCTTGGTAGCGGCTGTCGAACCCCGACCGTTGCAAGCGGCAATCCGCGCACCATGGCGTGACGAGCCTGCCCTGGCCTGTGAGATCGCGGCGCTGCGCGCTGCCGGCGCGGTAGTGTTCTGTGTGCTGCCTGGCCACGAGAGCGAAGTCGACGAATTCCATTGCGACCGTGAGCTGGTTCAGGTCGACGGGCAATGGCGGGTGCAAGCAATCTGATGCAACTTCAAGAGAGAAAGACATGACGGCAATCAAAGGACGCAATGTGGTGGTGGTGGGCTCGCAGTGGGGCGACGAGGGCAAGGGCAAGCTGGTCGACTGGCTGACCGAAAGTGCCCAGGGTGTTGTGCGTTTCCAGGGTGGCCATAACGCTGGCCACACGCTGGTCATCAACGGCGTGAAAACCGCGTTGCACCTGATCCCCAGCGGCATCATGCGCCCGGGCGTCAAGTGCTACATTGGTAACGGCGTGGTGTTGTCAACGGCCAAGCTGTTTGACGAAATGGCCAATCTTGAAAAAATGGGCGTCGAGCTGCGTTCACGCCTGCGTGTCAGCGAAGCCTGCCCGTTGATTTTGCCGTTCCATGCGGCGTTGGACGTTGCCCGTGAAGCCGCGCGGGAGGAGGGCGGTAGCGAAAAAATAGGCACCACCGGCCGTGGCATCGGACCAGCCTACGAGGACAAGATCGCCCGGCGAGCCTTGCGCGTGCAAGACATGAAATTTCCCGAGCGCTTTGCCGCCAAACTGCGCGTGTTGCTGGACTTGCACAACCATGTGCTCGCAACGTATCTGAAGTCAAAGAACTTTGATTTCGGCCCGACGCTTGCGCCCTACATGAAAGACGGTGCCGTGCTGTTCCAGCCGGTGTTTGACGAAGCCATGCGCCACGCCGAGATGCTCAAGCCGATGATGGCTGACGTATCGCGCGAGCTCAATGACGCGCACCTTAACGGTGAAAACCTGCTGTTTGAAGGAGCACAGGGCACACTGCTGGACGTCGATCACGGCACCTACCCGTTTGTTACCTCAAGCAATTGCGTCGCTGGCAACGCCGCGGCTGGCTCGGGTGTGGGCCCAGGCTTGTTGCACTACATCCTGGGCATTGCCAAAGCCTATTGCACGCGCGTCGGCGGCGGGCCGTTCCCGACCGAACTGGCGTGGGAAAAAGAGGGTACCCCGGGCTACCACATGAGCACCATCGGCGCCGAAAAAGGGGTGACCACCGGTCGCAGCCGCCGCTGTGGCTGGTTTGACGCCGCATTACTCAAGCGCTCGGCGCAGGTCAACGGGCTCAATGGTTTGTGCATCACCAAGCTTGACGTGCTTGACGGCCTGAAAGAACTCAAGCTCTGCACCGGCTACGAATTGGATGGCCAAGTCACCGACATTTTGCCCATGGGTGCTGACGACATCTCGCGCTGCAAACCCATTTATGAAACCATCCCTGGCTGGAGCGACAGCACCGTCGGCGTGACCCAGTACGACCAGTTGCCCACCAACGCGCGCCTGTATCTGCAGCGCATCGAACAGGTCACCGGCGTGCCGATCCACATCGTGTCGACCAGCCCCGACCGGGCGCACACCATTTTGATCCGCCACCCGTTTCTGGCGGAATAGGTCAGTTGTTCAGGGTTTGTAATCAAAACGAGTTGTAGCCCTTGTAAATCAAGCGCAAATAGCTACTTAATTTGGAGCACCTTTATGCTGACGGAAGATGGCCACCACCTGTATGTAAGTTACGACGAGTACAACAACCTGATCGAAAAACTCGCCATCAAGGTCTATCAGTCAGGCTGGCAGTTTGACACTATCTTGTGTCTGGCCCGTGGTGGCATGCGCCCCGGCGACATTTTGTCGCGGGTATTTGACAAACCGCTGGCGATCATGTCCACCAGTTCCTACCGCTCGGAAGCGGGCACGGTGCAGGGGCAACTCGACATTGCCCACTACATCACCACGCCCAAAGGGCGCATCGCCGGACGGGTGTTGCTGGTCGACGATCTGGCTGATTCCGGCCTGACCTTGAACGCGGTGATTGATCTGTTGAAAACCAATTACAAACCGATCACCGAGCTGCGCAGCGCCGTGCTCTGGACCAAGGCGGTATCGACCTTCACGCCCGACTATTGCGTCGAATTTTTGCCCACCAACCCTTGGATTCACCAGCCGTTTGAGAACTACGACAGCATGCGCCCCGAGCAGTTGATCGAAAAATGGAGCGTTTGAGCGCCATGACCCACGGCGACACCACCGGGCTCATTCACCACCCTTATACGCCGCCTGCGGGTTTTGCCGCGCCGCAGCCGGGAGTGTTCAAGGCGTCGACGGTTTTTTTTCCTAATGTGGCAGCGATGCGCCATTTTGAGTGGAAAGACAAAACCGCCTACACCTACGGCCTGCACGGCACGCCCACCACCTACACCCTGGAAGAGCGCCTGTGTGCACTTGAAGTGGGTGCCCAATGCCTGCTGGTGCCCAGCGGCCTGGCGGCGATTGCAACGGTCAGTCTGGCCCTGTTGAGAACCGGCGACGAGGTGCTTATCCCTGACAACGCCTACGGCCCCAGCAAAGCGCTGGCCGAGGGCGAACTGGCGCACTTGGGCATTACCCACCGTTTTTACGACCCATTGCAGCCGCCGGATCTGGCCGCCAAGATCGGCCCCCGGACCAGACTGGTCTGGCTGGAAGCAGCTGGTTCGGTCACGCTGGAATTCCCTGACCTGTGCGCGCAGGTGCGCATCTGCAAGGCTACAGGCGTACTGTGTGCGCTGGACAACACCTGGGGCGCAGGCCTGGCATTCAAGCCGTTTGACCTGCAGCCAGGCAGCGCCCCCGCGCTGGCGGTTGATGTGTCGATCCACGCCCTGACCAAGTACCCCAGCGGAGGCGGTGACGTGCTGATGGGCAGTGTCATGACCTGCGACGCCAGCTTGCACATGGCGCTCAAACTTTGCCACATGCGTCTGGGGTTGGGTGTGGGTGCCAACGATGCCGAAGCGGTGCTGCGCAGCTTGCCGAGTTTGGCGTTGCGCTATCGTGCCCATGACGCGTCGACGCGGACTTTGGCGCGGTGGTGTCAGGCGCGTCCGGAGTTTGCCCAAGTGTTGCATCCGGCGCTGCCCGATTCACCTGGCCACGCCCACTGGCGGGCGCTGTGTGCGAGTGATGAAGGCCAGTTGGGCACCGCTGCGGGGCTGTTCTCAGCGATTTTTCAGCCGGCTTTTAACCAAATGCAGGTCGATGCGTTTTGCGACGGGTTGCGCCTTTTCAAAATCGGTTACAGCTGGGGTGGCCCGATCAGTCTGGTGATGCCCTACGAACTGCAAAACATGCGCCAGGGCTGGCCCATGCATTTGCAGCACGGTATTTTGGTGCGGTTTTCGCTCGGTCTTGAGTCGGTCGACGACTTGCAAGCCGACTTGGCACAGGCGCTGAACTTGCTCGCCTGAGTGCCCGGGTAAAATCTCGCCATCAATTACTGAAAGACTCCATTGGCAACACCAAACTACGGCTACGAAAAGCGTCAGAAAGAACTGGCAAAGAAGAAGAAAAAAGAAGAGAAGCTGAAAGAAAAAGCCCAGCGCAAGGCCGGCGAGGGCGTTCCACCCCAGTCAAATGAAGCGTCAGAGGGATAAAAACGATAAAAGGGGCCAGGCTCGGATTATTCCAGCCGCCGCACAAAAACCTACGGTTGTTCGATAATTTTTGCAGCCAAATCAGCCATGGCTCTTATGGAATGGTCGTTAGGTGCTATGTTTTTTGCTCTTTCAAACTGGACAAAATTGCGTTGCATCGACTGCAAATAGGCAGGATCGTAGTGGCTGATCAGCAGGTCTTGCACCACTGAGGCGAATTCGCCCAAGCGCGCCTGACCCTGCCACTTTCCAACGACAACATGACCTTTGAGCGCGGTCAGCACCGCCAGGCGGTCACAAAAATAATCGACATCGCGTACCAGGTAGTCATAGTCTTCCAGCAGCAAGGCCACGCGCTCACTGTCGGGCAAAACCAGATTCAGGCAAGGGCTGGCGCGCATCGCGTCGATCAACTCGGTGGGCAGCGACACATTGCCGACTTTCTTGCTCTCGCTCTCGACATAGACCGGTCGCTCGGGTGAAAAGCGGCGCAGTGTGTCCCAGATCAGCGTGTCAAAGCGTTTCTGGCTGGGTTGCGCCAGCCCTGGAATGGCGCCCAGCACCGAACTGCGGTGATTGGCCAGCGCCTCCAGGTCCAGCACCTGCGCGCCTTGCGCAGCCAGCGCCTGCAACAAGCGCGTCTTGCCAGAACCGGTAGGGCCGCAGACCACCTGAAATGACAGCTTGGCCACCAGGCGTGCAATGTCTTGCACGATGGCCGCACGAAACGCCTTGTAGCCGCCTTCGATGAGCGTCACCCGAAAACCGATCTGGCTCAGGATCAGCGACAGAGCGCCGCTGCGCTGGCCGCCGCGCCAGCAGTAGCACAGCGGCTTCCAGTCCTTGGGCTTGTCGATGACCTCGCGCTCGATGTGCGCGGCGATGTTGCGCGCGGCAATGGCCGCACCGCGCTTGCGCGCCTCAAAGGGGTTGACCTGTTTGTACAGCGTGCCGATGTCGATGCGCTCGGCGTTGTTGAGCGTGGGCCAGTTGACCGCTGCGGGCAGGTGGTCTTCGGCAAACTCGGCTTCGCTGCGGGCGTCAAGGACCGTGTCAAATTCGACCAGCCGGGCAATGACCTCGGTGGCTGGCATCGGCGTCAAACTCATCGCAATTCTTTCTTCAAAACAGGCCAGACGTTGGCCAGGATCAGCGGGTGTGCGGCTTCCAGCGGGTGGATGCGGTCGGCCTGAAACCACTTCAGGCTGTCAGGTGCGTCGGCAATGCCTTTCAGGAAAAAAGGCAGCACTGCGGCCTGATTGGCGCGGGCCACCTCGACAAAGAGCTGGGCAAAACGGTCAACGTAGTCGCGTCCGTAGTTGGGCGGCACCTGCATGCCCAGCAGCAGCACGCGCGCGCCAGCTTTTTGCGCCGCTTGAGCCATGGCGCTGAGGTTGTCTTGCGTCATCGTCAGCGGCAAGCCGCGCAGCGCATCGTTGCCACCGAGTTCGATCACCACCAAGGTTGGACGGTGTTGCACCAGCAGCGCCGGCAGACGCGCACGACCGCCCGAGGTGGTATCGCCGCTGATGCTGGCGTTGACCACCGAGGCGGTGATTTTTTCAGTGCGCAGCTTTTGCTCCAGCAACGCGACCCAACCGCTGCCGCGCTTGAGACCGTATTCGGCGCTCAGCGAATCACCCACCACCAGAATTCTGACTGGCTGGGCTGCATGGGCCGTGGTACTTTGCGCCAATGCGGCACGGGTATTCAGGGCGGCCAAGACCAAAGCGGCGAGTGACAAGCTACAGTGTCGCCGGTTCATATTGTTCAGGTTCAAAAAAACATCCATGTCTGATTGCATTATTTCGGTCGAGCACGTTTTCAAATCGGTGACCGACTCGACCGGCACGCTGGCTATTTTGCGTGATATTGATTTCCGTTTGAATGAAAAGGAAACGGTTGCGATTGTCGGTGCTTCGGGCTCGGGCAAAAGTACGTTGCTGTCGATCATCGCGGGGCTAGACGTGCCCAGTCAGGGCACGGTCACGCTGGCCGGGCAGGACTTGTTTGCCCTGAGCGAGGATGCCCGTGCGGCGTTGCGGGCACAAAAGATCGGTTTTGTCTTTCAGAGTTTTCAGTTGCTGGGCAATTTGACGGCGTTGGAAAACGTGATGCTCCCCCTCGAATTGGCCAACCGGCGTGACGCCCGTAAGGCGGCCTCCGAGATGCTGGCCCGCGTGGGCCTGTCGCAGCGTCTGGGGCATTACCCCAAGGTTCTCTCGGGCGGTGAGCAGCAACGCGTGGCGCTGGCACGTGCCTTTGTGGTGCAGCCAGCGGTGCTGCTGGCCGACGAGCCCACCGGCAGCCTGGACTTTGCCACCGGCGAAACGGTGATGGAACTGATGCTTGATTTAAACCGTGAACGCGGGACCACGCTGGTGCTGGTGACGCACGACAAGGCCTTGGCGGCGCGCTGCCAGCGTGTCATCACCATTGAGGCAGGGCGTGTTGTGGAGCCCGGCTAAATCGCCTGTGTCCACAGTCTGAAACGCCTCAAGCGCAAAGTCAAATATCCGCCAGCAACGGGTAAGGCGCGGCGCTCAAGGTGAGCAGGTGCCCATTCACCGCGCCCAGCCGCACGTCGCCCGTTTCAAACGCGCTGATCTGCATCGAGACAATTGCGTCATAACCGCCCGTGGGCGCGGCGGCGGCTTGCGCCACGGTGCCGCAGGGCTGGTCGTCGCTGACAATAAACAAGTCGCTGCCGACGTGCATCGCAACGTCAGCGTGCGCCAGGTAAGCCCGGCGTTTGAGCGTGCCGCGAAACTGGCTGCGCGCCACCACCTCTTGCCCGGGATAGCAGCCTTTTTTGAAATTGACGCCGCCGACCGACTCGTAATTGAGCATTTGCGGCACAAACGCCTCGACGATTGGCGCGGTAACGGTGGCGATGCCGCTGCGCACCTCGCTCCACGCCCACAGCTCTGCGGGGATGGCCACACCCGCCGGTGCCGGGCTGCCCGCCAGTGCTACCCACAATGCGCGGGGCACGCCATCGGCCGGGTGAAGACGGACCAACGAGATGTCGTCAAAATCGGCTTTGGCCCATATATTTTCTACGCTTAAAGATTTGTTTTTAATAGCATTTTCCACCGCGTCGCCGCACAGACCATAAAGCGCGAAATCGTCGCTGGCGTCGCTCAAACGCACCTTGGCGCGCAGCACAAACATCGACAAACGCTTGAGTGTGGCTGCCAGAATGTCCTTGCTGCACAGCAGCAGCAGGTCGGTCGGGCTGCGCTTGAAACCGATGAAGCTGGCCTGCATGCGCCCCTTGGAGGTGCAAAAACCGGCCAGCCGCGCTTCATTTTGGCCGAGCAAAACAAAATCGTTGGTGAGTTGGTTGTGCAGAAATTTGGCCGCGTCGTCGCCCTGCGCCCGAATCAGCCCTGAATGTGTTAGCGGGGCTACGCCATTGAGTCGATGGTTCATGAGGCAGATTATGATGCGACGCTTATTTTTGTGAAGGCAACAAGGTTGTGCGGCGATTGTTGACGTTGATTTTGCTGGGCTGTTTGGCCGCGGCGGGTGTGGGTGGGTGGTGGATCAACCAACCGCTTCCACTGGCCGCGCGCGTAGTCGACTTGTCGATCGAGCCGGGAACCACTGCGCGCGGCGTGGCGCAGGGCGCAGTGGACGCCGGTGTGCAGACCGCTGCACCACTGCTTTACTGGTGGTTTCGGCTGTCTGGCCAGTCGCGCCGGATCAAGGCTGGCAGTTATGAGTTTGAAGCGCCGGTGACCCCACGCAGCCTGCTGGCCAAGCTGGTACGCGGCGACGAGGCGCTGCGTGCGGTGACTCTGGTCGAGGGCTTGAGCTTCAAACAGTTCCGAAAAATACTCTCAAAAGAAGAGCTGCTTGCGCAGGATACACAAGGGCTAGAGCCTGATTTCATCATGCAAAAATTGGGCCGCCCGGGGCTCGCTGCGGAAGGGCGCTTTTACCCAGACACCTACACCTACACCAAGGGCAGCAGTGACCTGGCCTTGCTTGCGCGCGCCCTGCGTGCCATGGACCACCATCTGGACGAAGCCTGGCAGCGGCGGTCCGCCGACTCGCCGCTAAAGACCAAGGCCGACTTGCTGACGCTGGCGAGCATCGTCGAAAAAGAGACCGGCCGCAACAATGACCGGCCGATGATTGCCGCCGTTTTCACCAACCGGCTGCGCATTGGCATGCTGCTGCAAACCGACCCGACGGTGATTTACGGCCTGGGCGACAAGTTTGACGGCAACCTGCGTCGGCGTGACTTGCAAACCGATACGCCGTGGAACACCTACACCCGCGCCGGTCTGCCGCCCACGCCGATTGCCATGCCAGGCAAGGCGTCGCTGCTGGCGGCAGCGCAACCAGCCCAAAGCCGGGCGTTGTACTTTGTGGCGCGCGGTGACGGCAGCAGCCAGTTCAGCGACAACCTGGACGCGCACAATCGGGCAGTCAACCAGTATCAGCGCGGGCAATAAAGGGCAATATCTGCATGGCCGGACTTTTCATCAGTTTTGAAGGCATCGACGGTGCGGGCAAATCCACACACATCGACGCCCTGGCGCAGGTTTTTGCCACGCAGGGCAGGGTAGTCACGATGACGCGCGAGCCCGGTGGCACGCCGTTGGCCGAGAAGCTGCGCGCCCTGGTGCTGAATGACACCATGGACGCCATGACTGAGGCGCTGCTGGTGTTCGCCGCCCGGCGCGACCATTTGCAGCAGGTGATCGAGCCCGCGCTGGCGCGTGGCGAGGTGGTACTGTGCGACCGCTTTACCGACGCCACCTTCGCTTACCAAGGTGGCGGGCGCGGGTTTGACCTCGGCATACTCACTTATTTGGAGCGGATGGTACAGACAACAAAAGGGTTGGATGGCAATTTTGTGCGGCAACCCGATTTGACGCTTTGGTTTGAATTGGCCCCCGAAATTGCCGCCCAACGGCTGGCCAGTGCACGTGTACCCGATAAGTTTGAGGCGCAACCGGTCGACTTTTTCAAGTGCGTGAGCGACGGCTACCTGCGGCGCGTGCAAGCCGACCCGTCGCGTTTTGCCCGTCTTGCCGCAGCGCAAGCGCGTGAAGCGGTGTGGGCGGAGGTGCTGCAGGCCGTCAGACAAAAGGGTTGGTTGACATGAGTGCAACGACCAACGCGGCAGCCGGTCTGGCGCCCTGGATCACCACGCAATTGCAAACCCTGTTGGCGCAGCGCGGCCACGCCTGGCTGCTGGCCGGGCCGTCCGGGCTGGGTCAATACGCGCTGGCGCTGGCGCTGGTGCGCGCCTGGCTGTGTGACCAGCCGACGCCGCAGGGCGCGTGCGGGTACTGCACCAGCTGTCACGCCATCGACGTCCATGCCCACGCTGACCTGTGCGTGTTAATGCCCGAGACCGTGCTGCAAGAGCAAGGCTGGCCGCTGAGCGAAAAAGCGCAGTCCGAGATTGATAGCAAGAAGCGCAAGATCAGCAGGGAGATCCGTGTCGATGCCATGCGCGACGCAGTTGAATTTTCCCAGCGCACCAGCGCCCGTGGCCGGGGCAAGGCGGTGCTGGTGTTTCCAGCCGAGCGCATGAACGTCTACACCGCCAATGCGCTGCTCAAAACGCTGGAGGAACCCCCGGGCGACGTCAAATTTGTGCTGGCCACCGACGCGGCGCATCAGTTGCTGCCGACCATTCGCAGCCGCTGCCTGGGTCACACCATGATCTGGCCACAACGCGATGAGGCGCTGCGTTGGCTGCAAGAGCAGGGCGTCACGGTGGCGCAGGCCGCGGTGCTATTGCGCGCAGCCGGTGGCCGCCCCAGCGACGCGCTGCGCATGCTGCCGGTGTGTGACAGCTGGCGCCACCTGCCGCTGGCGGTAAGCCGAGGCGATGTCAGCGTTTTCAAAGACTGGACGCCGGCGCTGGTGGTCGACGCGTTGCACAAGATCTGCCACGACCAGTTGGCCGTCAAAGCGGGTTCAACCCCCCGGTTCTTTGAGTCTGCTGACCTGGCCGCTGGGGGCTCTTGGGCCAGTTTGACTGCCTGGGCCAAAGCGCTGAGCGCGTCGATGCAAACAGTCGAGCACCCGTTCAATGCCGGGTTGCTGCACGAGGCTTTGGTCAGCCAGGCGCAAATCGCCTTAAACTCCAAGCCATGAGCTCGCCCAGTCATTCCACCCCGCGCCCGAGCGTGATCCAGTTGGCGATCAAGGAAAAGTCTGCCCTGTACGCCGCTTACATCCCGCTATTCTCGTACGGTGGCATCTTCATTCCGACCAACCGCGATTACCAGTTGGGCGATTCGGTGTACGTGCTGATCTCGCTGCCCGACGACACCCAGCGCTACCCGATTGCCGGCAAAGTGGCTTGGGTCACGCCGAGCAAGGCGGCCGGTGGGCGCACGCAAGGCGTGGGCATCCATTTTCCGGATGACGAAGGCGCGCGCACGCTCAAGCTCAAAATTGAAGAAGTTTTGGGCAAAACGGTCACCTCGGACCGCTCGACGCAGACCATTTGATGCGTTCCTTTGATTGAGTGACGCAGCGCCAGCATGTTTGTCGATTCGCATTGCCATCTCAACTTTCCGGAATTGGTGGCGCAGCTGCCAGCCATTTTGGCGGCAATGCAAAGCGCCCAAGTCGATCGCGCCTTGTGCATCAGCACCACGCTGGAAGAGTTTCCCCAAGTTCACCAATTGGCGCTGGATCACGCCCACTTGTGGGCCACGGTAGGGGTTCACCCGGACAACGAGGGCGTGCACGAACCTTCGCTGGAGGAACTGGTCACCTTGGGACAGTTGTCGCGCGTCGTTGGTGTGGGCGAAACCGGGCTCGACTACTACCGTCTCAACGGTCGCAGTGTGGCAGATCTGCAGTGGCAGCGCGAGCGCTTTCGGGTGCATATCCGGGCAGCGCGTCAGCTTTGCAAACCGCTGGTCATCCACACCCGCAATGCATCTGCAGACACGCTGCAAGTTCTGCGCGACGAAGGTGAAGACGCCTCGGCTGGCTGCGCGGGTGGAGTTTTTCACTGTTTTACCGAAGATTGGCCGGTGGCGCGCGCGGCGCTGGACATCGGGTTTTACATTTCTTTTTCGGGCATTTTGACGTTCAAGAATGCGCAGGCGATCCGCGACGTGGCCGCCAAGGTGCCGCTGGACCGGGTGTTGATCGAGACCGACAGCCCCTATCTGGCGCCGGTACCGTACCGCGGCAAGACCAACAATCCGTCCTACGTGCCCTATGTGGCTGAGCAACTGGCGCGCCTGCATTCGCGCAGCGTGGCTGACATTGCAGAGATTACCAGCCGTAACTTTGAGCGCCTGTTTGGTGGTGTTCTGGCCTCATGATCGTCAAATTTTATGCTTAGAACTTACTTTAAATATTGTTTTTATCTTATTGTTTTTTCTGTAAATATTGCTTCCCATGCAGGTTCTTATGATGACTTCTTTGCGGCTGTCGCACAGGACGACGTGCAGCAGGTTAAAGCCCTTCTTGAGCGCGGTTTTGACCCCAATACGCTTGACCCGAGTGGCACCCATGGCTTGTTGCTGGCGGTGAAAGCCAAGTCAGTTAACACCGCAGAGCTGTTGATTCGCTGGCCCAAGACCCGGGTTGAGAGCCGAAACGCCGCCGGCGAAAGTCCGCTGATGTTGGCGGCGTTGGCTGGCGACCTTGAACTGTGCCGCTTGCTGATCGGCAAGGACGCCGACGTTAACAAAACCGGCTGGACACCGCTGCATTACGCCGCAACCAATGGCCATGTTGATGTGGTCCGCTTGCTGCTGGAGGAAAACGCCTACATTGACGCTGCGTCGCCCAATGGCACCACGCCATTGATGATGGCAGCGCATTACGGCACCTCGACGGCGGTCAAACTGTTGCTCGAGTCAGGTGCCGATCCAACGCTGAAAAACGAGCTAGGGCTGACAGCGTTCGACTTTGCCAACCGGGGCAACCGGGCCGATGCAGCCGCGCTGATAGCTGCATTTATCCGTGGTCGGCAGCCCAAAGGTACTTGGTGAAGTGATTTGTGTAATAAATACGATGTGCATTATGTTAAGTAATATGATCGTGCGTATCATCCTGACGCTTGACGCCTCACAGGCTACTTCACTGAAAAAGAAATGATTGGCGCACTGAGGTCGCCCAGGGGCGCGCCTAGCGCGATCTCGCCCTGACCGTGAAGAACGCACTCTTCGCGGCGCAGCAGCAAATCCGGCCCACTGCCGGCGAATCGGATCCAACTTCCGTACGAACTGACGTCGACCAACACCACGCTGCCGTTGCGCCAGTCGATGCGTGCATGCTTGCGCGAGACACGTACGTCGTCGATCACAAACTCAACCTGGCGTGACCGTCCGATATGGATCGGCAAATCAAACGCGCGAAACGTTTTTTGAACATCCAGCCAGTGCAGTTCTATCTGGACTCCGAGTGCGTCCTGTCCCAGCGCGGCGGCCATGGTTTCCAGGGTGGCCTGCACCGTCATGGCATCAGACCCCGGGTCTTCCTGCCACTCGACTTGAAACACCGTGCATGGCTCGGCACGACCGCGGATGTGGATCGGACCGAGTGAGCGGAATCGCTCGTCAGGAAATTTAAAGCCGTCTTCGATGGCATCACGGTTAACCCAGATTTGATGCGCTCCGGTGAGCTCGCTCAGGCGCGATGCAATATTCACCGCATCGCCGTAACAGTCGTCATCGACAAACTCGACGCCGCCGCGTGCCACTCCGATGCGCAAGGGCATGTAGGCGTTGGTGGGGGTTTGACTCAGCACCTGTTGATAGGCACGCTGCAGCTCGATGACACCCAAAATTGCACGCCGACTGTCGTCGAAGACAACCAGCACACCATCACCCAGCAGTTTGACGACCCGGCCGCCGTGTTCGGTACAGCGCTGTGCCACCCACGAAGTTGCGCGCGTGACAATTTCGGTCGCCTTGGCGTTGCCCAAGGCCTCGAAGACACCTGTGCTACCGAACAGATCGGCAAATACAACCGTGGTTTGAACACTCATTCCCGAACTTTTTTCCTGAGGTTATAGCGCCGAGTTTAGGTCAATAACGGGCTTAAATCACAGATGTCCCCAAGCCATCAGCACATCGCGGTCTTGCGCGGCAAGCTCGACACGTGAACCGACAGGTAGAAGTACCTTGGTTTGCACATGGCCATAAGGCAAATTCGTCAGGACCGGGACATTGACTTGCTGTTTAAGCCATGCCATCACACAGCTCAGGCGAAAGCCACGGTCGTGCGGGGTCAGAGAATATTCGGTGAATTGGCCCATCACAATCGCTTTCTGACGCTTGAGCACGCCCGCGTGGAGCAGTTGCGTCAACATGCGCTCGATACGATACGGATGTTCACAGACGTCTTCCAGAAAAAGCACACCATTACGAATGTCTGGAAAATAAGGCGTGCCCAGCAGCGAGGTCAGGACTGCCAGATTGCCTCCCCATAGTGTGGCGTTTTGTACATGAAGTGCCGGCTGGTCGGTACCGCGCAACTGTTGCCAGCCAGTACCCTCCCCCTGGCCGCACAGCAAATCGTCAAAACACGCTTGCATGATTTCATCAGGGCCGTCCGGGGCGCCAAAGCCTTCACACAGGGCGGGCCCGGCCCAGGTGAGCGCACCAGTTTTGGCCAACACCGCGTTCTGGAAAGCGGTGAAATCGCTGATACCGACAAACAGCATGCCCCGCTCGATCGACTTCGCAATTTTTTTGTAGTTGATGCCTGGCAGGATGCGCGTCAGGCCATAGCCGCCACGGGAAATCAACGCCACGTCGGCGCCGCTGTCGCAAGCGCGCTCTATCGCCGCAAGGCGGGTGGCATCGTCGCCGGCAAAACGTTGGTGACTGACCAGTACCGCGACGTCTATTTCAACCTCGTGCCCTTGCGCTTGCAGGCGTTTGACACCGCGGCGAAATGCCGCCTTGTCGCGCACGGCGCCAGAGGGTGAATAAATGTAGATGTGCTTTTTCATGATGACCCGACGGTAGCAGAAAAAGCACGCAACGCCGCCCGGTGCCCGTCGTCAGGAAAAGGCGCATCGAGCGTTTCTGAAGATAAAACCTCGGGTTGTTGGTAGAGGACTTCGGTGATACTCGCGCCAGCCAAATCAAGGAGGTGCTGCACCAAAGCCTGCATCTCTTTTGGCGCAACCAAACGCACACGCCTCAAATCCAAACGATCCAACAGTTGTGCGAGGTAGAGGGCGTGCCACGACAAAGAATGCAGCGTCATCTTTTTGGGCTTGTCGCTGCGGCCAAAGCCGATCAGGTCCAGGCAGATCACACGCTGGCCATGCGCATTGGCCTGCATAAAGGCCCCGCGCCAGGCGTAGCTCCAGTCGGCGCTGCCGTGCAGGCAGACTGTAGCGTCGTGCCCATCGCACGGGCCACTGTCAAGATAGTGCAGACGCAGGCCGTTTAACGCCGGCAAGTCGTGTACATACAGCGCAGGGCCAGGCAGGTCAGGCAATGTGGCAAAGCGGCTGTCTGACGTACGCAGGGCGTCCTCGCGCAGTGCCCTGCCCGCTTGCGCTTTGTCTGCCGCCTGTCGTTGACGTTGTGTACGAAAAAAATCTTGCAACAAAAGGGCGCATTCGCCTTCGAGAACGCCACCTGCCACCTGTGTCTGGTGGTTGACGGCATCGAGCGCAAAGACGTTCAGCACCGATCCTGCCGAACCGGTCTTGTGGTCGGGCGCACCAAACACCACCCGCTTCAGTCGCGCATGGAGCATGGCGCCAGCGCACATCAGGCAAGGCTCCAGCGTAACGTACAGCTCACAGCCGTGAAGTCGGTAGTTGCCCAGGTGCTGTGCCGCCGCACGCAGCGCAATGATCTCGGCGTGCGCAGTCGGATCGTGCTGGGCAATCGATGCGTTGGCACCATGCCCGATGATCTGACCACCACAGATCACCACGGCGCCTACCGGCACCTCGTCACTGGCGGCTGCGGCACGTGCCTGCGCTAGCGCGGCACGCATCCAGCGCGTGTCGCGCTCGTGCGCGCTGGGGTGATCGGCGGGTGTCATCAATCAGGTCTGTTCAGTGGTGAAGTGCGAACGCACGCCCAATTATGGCGTGAGGCGGCCGTATACCGACGCGGCATCAAAGCACTGCTCAGCAACATAGGGCTTGTTCATGAATAAGCTGTGCATTTGGTCGTCGGATTTGGGATGCAATGCAAGGCGCAAAGCGTGCCGTGCAGCTCTGCTGCACAAGCGATTTGCAACGAAGCCGTACGCCCAAAGCTGGCTCGCCTGCCGCCGTCGATCACCACAAGCACTATGTACTGGAAGACCGGGGGCTGGTCGATCTGAAGGACAAAGGTTTAACAAAAACCTACGCGCTCAAACAACCACTGGAAACCACAAGTGGCTGACTACTCCCACTCGATGGTGGCGGGAGGCTTGCTTGACACGTCATAGGTGACGCGGTTGATGCCGCGCACTTCATTGATGATGCGGCTTGAGACTTTTTTCAGCAGCGCGTAGGGCAATTCTGCCCAGTCTGCGGTCATGAAGTCACTGGTTTGCACCGCACGCAGCGCCACCACGTAGTCGTAGGTGCGGCCGTCGCCCATCACACCCACGCTTTTCACCGGCAGGAACACGGTGAAGGCCTGGCTGGTGAGTTCGTACCAGGTTTTTCCGCTGGCCTCATCCACAAAATTGTTCAGTTCTTCCATAAAGATGGCATCGGCTCGGCGCAGCAAGTCAGCGTATTCTTTTTTCACCTCGCCCAGAATCCGCACGCCCAGCCCCGGACCGGGAAACGGATGGCGGTAGACCATGTGGTAGGGCAAGCCCAGCGCCACGCCGAGTTCACGCACCTCGTCCTTGAACAGTTCGCGCAAGGGCTCCAGCAGCTTCAGGCCCAGTTGCTCGGGCAAGCCGCCCACGTTGTGGTGGCTCTTGATGACCACGGCCTTTTTGTTGTTGGCACCACCGGACTCGATCACGTCGGGGTAAATGGTGCCTTGCGCCAGCCACGTCGCGCCTTTGACGGTGCGACCACCAACTTCTCCATTTTTTATAGCATTCTGCGCAGTCAACGCAAGGGCTTGAGCCTTAAAAACCTCTACAAATTCGCGGCCAATGATCTTGCGTTTGGCCTCCGGTTCGGCCACGCCAGCAAGCTGCCCCAAAAATTGGTCGGCCGCATCCACGCGAATCACTTTGGCGTGCAGCTTGCCGACAAACATGTCCATCACCATGTCGCCTTCGTTCAGGCGCAGCAGGCCGTGGTCGACAAACACACAGGTCAACTGGTCGCCAATGGCGCGATGAATCAGGGCCGCAGCCACCGACGAATCCACCCCGCCGGACAGCCCCAGAATGACTTCTTCATCGCCCACTTGCTGCCGAATCTGTTCCACCGCCTCGGCGATGTAGTCACCCATGATCCAGTCGGCACGGGTGGCGCAGATGTCGAGCACAAAGCGCTCCAAAATCGCCGCACCGCGCTTGGTGTGTGTCACCTCAGGATGGAACTGCACCGCGTAGAAGCGGCGCGCTTCGTCGGCCATGCCAGCAATTGGGCAACTGTCGGTAGAAGCCATGAGCTTGAAGCCGGGCGGCAGCTCGGTGACCTTGTCGCCGTGGCTCATCCAGACCTGCAACATGCCATGGCCCTCAGGCGTGGTGAAGTCGGCAATGCCATTGAGCAACGCGGTGTGCCCGTGGGCACGCACGTTGGCATGGCCAAATTCGCGCTGGTGACCGCTGGTGACCACACCGCCCAACTGGTGCGCCATGGTTTGCATGCCGTAGCAAATGCCCAGCACCGGCACGCCCAGCTCAAACACCGATTGGGGCGCCTTGTCGGTGGTGTCTTCGTAGACGCTGGCGTGGCTACCCGACAGGATGATGCCCTTGAGCTTGCCGTCGCGCGCGTGGGCACGAACCCAGTCGTCTGTTACATCGCAAGGATGAACTTCACAAAAGACATGGGCTTCGCGCACACGCCGCGCAATCAGTTGGGTGACTTGGGAGCCAAAGTCAAGGATGAGGATTTTTTGATGCATTATTCCGCGCGATAGTTGGGTGCTTCTTTGGTGATCTGCACGTCGTGCACATGGCTCTCGCGGATGCCGGCGGTGGTGATCTCGACAAACTCGGCCTTTTCCTGCATTTCGGCAATGGTGGCGCAACCGCAGTAACCCATACTGGCGCGCAAGCCACCAGCCATCTGGAAAATGATTGCGACCATGGAGCCTTTGTAAGGCACACGCCCTTCAATGCCTTCGGGCACCAGCTTGTCGGCATTCGGGTTGGCGGTGCTGGACTCCTGAAAATAGCGGTCAGCGCTGCCTTGCTGCATGGCACCAATCGAACCCATGCCACGGTAGCTCTTGTAGCTGCGACCCTGGAACAAAATCACCTCACCCGGTGCTTCTTCGGTACCGGCAAACATGCTGCCCATCATCACGGTGCCCGCACCAGCGGCGATGGCCTTGGCGATGTCGCCGCTAAAGCGCACACCGCCATCGGCAATGAGCGGCACGCCTGTGCCTTTAAGGGCCGTGGCCACACTGTCAATGGCCATGATCTGCGGCACGCCGACGCCGGCAACAATGCGGGTGGTGCAGATCGACCCTGGGCCGATGCCAACCTTGACCGCGTCAGCACCGGCTTCAACCAATGCCAGGGCCGCTGCACCGGTGGCAATATTGCCGCCAATGACTTCCACCTGTGGAAAATTTTGCTTGACCCAGCGTACCCGGTCGATCACGCCCCTGCTGTGACCATGCGCGGTGTCAACCACAATGGCGTCGACCCCGGCTCTGGCCAACAACTCGACCCGCTCTTCGGTACCCTCGCCCACGCCGACCGCTGCGGCCACCCGCAACTTGCCTTGGGCGTCACGTGCCGCGTTGGGAAAGCTGGTTTGTTTGGTGATGTCTTTGACGGTGATGAGTCCCTTGAGCTCAAACGCGTCGTTGACCACCAGCAGGCGCTCGATCTTGTACTGGTTGAGCAACACCTTGGCCTGTGCCAGCGTGGTGCCGTCTGGCACAGTAATAAGTTTGTCGCGCGGCGTCATAATCTGACTAACCGGCAGCTCATACCGGGTTTCAAAGCGCAGGTCGCGTCCGGTGACGATGCCCGCCACTTTACCCGCATCCATCACCGGAAAGCCCGAGACACCCAGCTGTTCGGACAGCGCCATGACCTGACGTACCGTATGCTGCGGTGTAATGACCACAGGGTCACGCAGTACCCCCGATTCGTAGCGTTTGACCTTGGACACTTTGGCCGCCTGTTGCTGCGCTGTCATGTTCTTGTGAATAACGCCGATACCGCCTTCCTGGGCAATGGCGATCGCCAGGCGTGACTCGGTCACGGTGTCCATGGCGGCAGAAACCAGCGGCATATTCAGCGCGATGTTGCGGGTAAATCGGGTGGCAAGGGAAGTGTCCTTGGGCAGGACTTGGGAATAGGCTGGCACCAGTAACACGTCGTCAAAGGTGAGCGCTTTACCAATCAGGCGCATGATGAGAGCTCCAAATCGGTAGATTGTATCTGCCGCTGTGCTGTAAAAAAATGCAAGTTCGAAGCCCACGCTACGGCCTTGGCATAAACTTCACCATTATGAAAAACCTCGCACGCTTGGCTCTTGTTTTGACTTGCCTCTTGACAACAGCTGCTTTTGCCCAATGGCAATGGCTGGACAAGGACGGCCGCCCGGTGTTCAGTGACCGTGCGCCGCCGCCCAACATCCCTGAGAAATCGATCGTGCAGCGACCAGGAAAAATGGCCGTTGTGCCGCGGTCCGACGCGGCTGCCGCTGACCAGACTACGGCACCGGCCCAGGCCCTAGCCAGTGCACCCAGGGTCAGCGGTATTGACAAGGCGCTGGCCGAGAAGAAGAAAAACGCCGAGGCTGCCGAAGCCGCCAAACGCAAGGCAGACGAAGACCGCGTTGCCGCCGCCAAAGCCGACAACTGCCAACGCGCCCGCTCGGCCAAGGCCGGGCTGGATTCGGGGGTGCGCCTGGCCCGCGTCAATGCCAAGGGCGAGCGTGAAGTCATGGACGACGCCGCACGCATGGTTGAAACCAAGCGGATTCAGTCGATCATCGACACCGATTGCAAGTAAACGCAGCTGTCGCGTTCAGTAACCGGCGCGGGCACCGGCGCGTTTTTTGGCGAACAAGCCAGCGGTTCGCGCGCCCTGCTTGACAAATCGCTCGCGCCGCGCCACTTTGGGGTCGACCCGCAAGGCCCGGTAAATCTCGACACGGTCCCGATCGCGCAAAGCCTGATGCGCTGCAACCTTGCGCCCCCAGACGCCGAATGTTAGCGTTGGATCGTTCAACTCCGGGAAGCGTTGCGCCAGACCACCTTGCGCGATGGCCTCACACACCGTACATGGCGAGGGCAGACTCAGCGCAATTTCATGCACCACCCGGGCTTGCGGTGCGTAGACAACTGTGACGTGGATCGCCGATCTACTCACCGTAAACCTGCTTGGCGCGGGCCACAAACGCGTCGACCATGTTGCTGGCGATCTTGTCAAAGACCGGACTGATGAGCTTGCCCAGCTTGTGCTCAAAGCCATAAATCAGGGTCAGCTCAACCTTGCAGGCGCGTTGATCTGCCCCCAGGGAAATAAAGTTCCACTCGCCTTCGAGACGTGAAAACGGGCCGTTGACCAGCTTGATGATGACTTGCTGGTCTGGCACATGGCTGTTGCGCGTGGTGAAGGTTTGGTGAAAACCGCTAAACGCCATGCCGATCTCGGCGAGCATGCCGTTTTCTTCGCGCTCGACGACTCTGGCCCGATCGCACCAGGGTAAAAATTGCGGATACGCGTCAACGTCGGTCACCAGGCGGTACATCTCGGCCGGGCTATACCAAATCAGGACGGATTTTTTGACAGTTTTCATAGAATGCGGGGGTGTGCGCGGATTGTAGTCAAGCCTTGCATGCATTCACCCGCGAGACCCAACCTACCCCATGGCCAAAAAACCCGATACCGCAACCCGCATTGCCGACAACAAGAAAGCCGCCTTCAATTATTTTTTTGAAGAGCGATTTGAAGCGGGCATCGTGCTCGAAGGTTGGGAGGTGAAGTCGCTGCGCGAAGGCAAAGTGCAGCTCACCGACGGCTATGTCGTCATCCGCAACGGCGAGTTGTTCATCATTGGCCTGCAAATCCAGCCACTGGGCACGGCCTCAACGCACATCACACCCGACAAGCAGCGCACCCGCAAGCTGCTGATGCACAAGGACGAGATCAAGCGTCTGATCGGCAAGGTGGAGCAAAAAGGCCACACCCTGGTACCGATCAACCTGCACTGGAAGACCGGCAAGATCAAATGTGAAATCGCGTTAGCCAAGGGCAAGGCCGAACATGACAAGCGCGACACCATCAAGGACCGTGAAGGCAAGCGCGAGGTGGAGCGTGCCATGAAGGTGCATCACCGCTAAAGAAAAGTGCGGGCGCTCGATTGGGTAGCGTCAATCCAGCGCGCGCAGCGGGTGGCTATGGGCACACCACGGGCTGTCAAAAAACGGCAGCACCATGTCTTCAGTAACGTTCTCAATGCACGCCGGGTTCCATCGCGGCGCGTAGTCTTTGTCGATCACCAGCGCGCGAATACCCTCTGCGGTTTCTGTGTGCACTGCACTGCGGCCCAGGTGTCGCGGGAAGAATGCATGGCGCACCATGTCGCGCTCCATGCGCAGGTCTTGCGCGACGGTCAGATGTCGGGCGCGGCGGATTTGTTCAAGCGCCACATGCAGCATCAGCGGTGAACGCTGGCGCAACAAGGCCGCGTTATGACGCGCCCAGTCAGACGCATCAGCCTCCAGTGCCTGCACAATTGCAGCGACCGAGTCCTTGGCAAAATAATGATCAATTTGGCCTCTAGCCCTTGATTCATCTGCGGTAGCAGCTACTGAATACGTAGTAATCCAGCGGTCAATTGAGGCGCTGTCAAGCGATTGCAGCCCGGCCAGCGCAGCCCACGCCTGCGGCAAGGTGTCAACGGGCAGACAGTGATCGGCCAGGCCAAGTGCAATGGCGTCACCGGCGCGCACGGTGGTGCCGGTCAGCGCCAGCCATTCGCCAGTGGACCCGGGACAACGGCTCAGGAAATAGCCGCCGGCGACGTCGGGGAACAGTCCGATCAGCGTCTCGGGCATGGCCAGCTTGCTGCGCTCGGTGACCAGTCGGTGCGACGCGCCCTGGCTGATGCCCATGCCGCCGCCCATCACCACACCGTCCATGAACGCGATGTAGGGCTTGGGATAGCGGTGCACCAGATGGTTGAGCGTGTATTCCTCGGTGAAAAAATCTTCGGTAGACGGGTCACCGCCAAGCATCGCCTGGTGGAAATAGCGGATGTCACCGCCAGCGCAAAACGCGCCAAACGGCCCGGCCTTGTTGCTGCCACGAACCGCCACCGCCTGCACCCGATCGTCGTCGCGCCAGGCCAGCAGAGACTGGGTCAAGGCGCGAATCATCGGCAGGTTCAGCGCATTGAGTGCTGTCGGCCGGTTGAGCGTGATCAAACCCACACGCCCCTGAATTTCTGTGATGACTTCATTCGGATGATTCACGCCCTGCTCCTCCAGGCCCACACCTCGTTGGCTACCAGGGCAGCGATCACCAGCGACCCGCCCACAAGCACGTTGGGGCCGGGTACCTCACCCGCACCCAACCACGCCAACAAGATGCCAAAAATTACTTCCAGCAAGCCCAGCAAGGCGACTTCAGGCGCCTTGAGCGCTTGCGTGCAGGCCACCGCCAGCACACACGGAACCGCCAGTTGGAACAGCCCCAGGCCCGCCAGCAGCAGCACGTCGTGGCCAGAGGCTTGCAGAGGCCAGGCCAGCGGCAACGTGATCACGGACGACAGCACGCCACCAATCAACACCGCCGGTATCAGATCGACGTTTTTTCCTTGTGCGTGGGAGTGCTGGGTGATCGTCCAGTTGGCCGCCCCCGAGATCGGCACGCCCAGCGCGACCACCGTCCCGGCCAGACTAAAACCCTCGGCCAGGTGCGTGCCGTACATGTAGCCAATGCCGCAGCCCGCCACCACAATCGCACCCCAGGTGCGCCGGCCAATCTGGTGGCCAAGAAAAATTCGGGTCGCCAAGGCGGTGAACAAGGGTACCAGCGCCATTGTCACCAGCACATTGGCCACGGTCGTCAGCGTCAGCGCCAACATGAAAAAGGTGAACATCCCGGCCCAGCACAGGCCCGACAACCACAGCGCAGCGCCGCCGTGGCGCATACGGCCGAAAACGCCCAGGCCCTTGGCCAGCGGCAAGATCACCAACAGACTCAGCACGGTAAAAAAACTGCGCCAGAAAGTGGCTTCAAAGCTGCGCGCTTGCTCCAGGTGGCGCGTCACCACACCGGCGGTCGACCACAACAAGGTTGCCACCAGCATCAGCCCAACGGCGCTACCGTGCGTGAGCTTCATCGCCGGTTAAATCAGGCGCCGGTACGCGCTGCTTTCTTGCGTTCGTGCTCTGCCAGGTAGCGCTTGCGCAGGCGGATCGATTTCGGTGTGATCTCGACCAGTTCGTCGTCTTCGATGAACTCGACGCCGTATTCCAGCGTCAACTGAATCGGTGGCGTAATCTTGATGGCGTCTTCTTTGCCTGACACGCGGAAGTTGGTCAGCTGCTTGGTACGCGTGGCGTTGACCACCAGGTCGTTGTCGCGGTTGTGGATACCGACGATCATGCCCTCGTAGACGGGGTCGTTGGCGGTGACGAACATGCGGCCACGGTCGTCCAACTTGCCCAGCGCGTAGTTGAAAATTTCACCCGCGTCCATTGAGATCAGCACGCCGTTTTTACGGCCACCGATCTCGCCCTTGTGCGGTTCGTAGCTGTCGAAAATGTTGGAGATCAAGCCCGAGCCGCGCGTCAGGTTGAGGAATTCATTGGTAAAACCGATCAAACCGCGTGCTGGAATACGGTATTCAAGGCGAACACGGCCGCGGCCATCGGGTTCCATATTAATGAGATCGCCGCGGCGCTCGCCCAGCGCCTGCATCACACCGCCCTGGTGCTGCTCTTCGATGTCTGCGGTGACCAGCTCAATGGGTTCATAGCGCTCACCGTTGATTTCCTTGAACACCACGCGTGGCTTGCTCACGGCCAACTCGTAGCCTTCACGGCGCATGTTTTCCAGCAGAATGGTCAGGTGCAATTCGCCCCGACCCATCACCTCAAAGATACCTTCTTCGTCGGTTTCCTTGACTTTCAGGGCGACGTTGTGTTGCAGCTCCTTCTGCAGGCGGTCCCAGAGCTGGCGGCTGGTGACATATTTGCCTTCCCGCCCGGCCAAGGGGCTGGTATTGACGCAAAAATTCATGGTCAGGGTCGGCTCGTCGACCTTGAGCATCGGCAGCGGCATTGGATTGACAGGGTCTGTGATAGTCACACCGATACCAATGTCGGCAATGCCGTTGATCAGCACAATCTCGCCCGGACCGGCCTCGGTGGCCTGCACGCGTTCCAGGCCCTGGAACGTCAGCACCTGGTTGACACGGCCGCGCACCGCCTTGCCGTCGGGGCCTTCCATCACCACCACGTCCATCATCGGCTTGATGGTGCCCTGGCTGATGCGCCCCACGCCAATGCGACCGACAAAGGTGGAGAAATCAAGCGCCGAAATCTGCAGTTGCAGCGGCGCCTCAGGGTCGCCTTGCTGGTGCGGCACGTGGTCGAGGATGGTGTCAAACAGCGCCGACATGTCCGGCCCCCATTGCTCGCCCTGGCCGCCCTCTTCCAGCGACGACCAGCCGTTGATGCCTGAGGCGTAAACCACCGGAAAGTCCAGCTGTTCATCAGTCGCACCAAGCTTGTCAAACAGGTCAAACGCCGCGTTCACCACAAACTGCGGACGCGCACCCGGTTTGTCCACCTTGTTGACCACCAGAATGGGTTTCAGGCCCAGTGCCAGCGCCTTCTTGGTGACAAAGCGCGTTTGTGGCATGGGACCTTCTTGTGCGTCGATCAGCAGCAACACGCCGTCGACCATCGACAGCGCGCGCTCCACCTCGCCACCAAAGTCGGCGTGGCCGGGGGTATCGACGATATTGATGTGGGTGCTTTTCCAGCTCACCGCGCAGTTCTTGGCCAGGATGGTAATGCCGCGTTCGCGCTCGATGGCGTCGTTGTCCATCACCGTATCGACCACTTTTTCGTGCTGGGCAAAGGTGCCCGACTGGCGCAACAGCTGGTCGACCATGGTGGTTTTACCGTGGTCAACGTGGGCGATGATGGCGATGTTTCTGATTTGTGGTTGGCTCATGGTTTGCTTTCTCTTAAATTACAGGGGTTATCTGTTCAATTTCAATCGGACTGAGTAATCGTGCCGGGATCAGCTCACCGGCGCTGACGCTGGCGGTGCCGAGCAATACCTGGCCATCAGCGGCGTAAACGGCCACTTGCTGCGCATCAGGCCAGGCGCCGCGACGGCGCAAGCCGCTGGAAAATCGGCTTGCATTGTCGTCGTCGAGCGTGACAGGGATGTGGCTGCTCAGCAGCGCATCGACCGGCAGCAGACACGCCAGACGCTGCTCCTCGCTCATCGCCTCCAGCGACGCCAGCGTCACACACTGCTGGACGGTAAATCCGCCGGTGCCGGTGCGACGCAGCGCGATCAGGTGCGCGCCGCAACCCAAGGCCTCGCCAATGTCTTCGGCGAGGGTTCGGATGTAGGTGCCCTTGCTGCAGGTTACTTCTAAATCAATAGCTTTTTGCACTTGTTCTGTAAGGGCTGAAGCCATATTTATCTTATAAATCTCGATGTTTCTGGCGGCCCGGTCCACGGCAATGCCGGCACGCGCATACGCGTACAAAGCCTTGCCGTCTTTTTTGAGGGCGCTGTGCATCGGCGGCACCTGGCTAAGGTGGCCGACAAACTGAGCTTGTACCCGCTTGATATCGTCGGCGGTCACGTTCACTGCGCGGGTCTGGATAACTTCACCCTCGGCATCGCCGGTGCTGGTTTTGACACCCAGGCGCATCGTTGCGGTGTAGGTCTTGTCGGCGTCAAGCTGCAACTGGCTGAACTTGGTTGCCGCGCCAAAACACAGCGGCAAGACACCGCTGGCCAATGGATCAAGCGTGCCGGTGTGCCCCGCTTTTTCGGCGCGCAGCAGCCACTTCACTTTTTGCAGGATGTCGTTGCTGCTCCAGCCCAGCGGCTTGTCGAGCAGCAAGACGCCGTGCACGGGCCGACGCACGCGCTTGCGTTGTTGCTGGGGAGGGGATGCCAATGGCTGCATATGCGTAGCGGAAACTGGGACCAGCTTCCAAACAATTGGAATCTGACCCCAATTATTTTCAGTCGTCCTTGGCGCGGGACGCGACGGCACGGGCGATCAAGGCGTTCATGTCGGCGGCACGCTCGGGCGTTTGGTCGTAAATGAAGTGCAGCGTCGGCACAGTGTGGATGTGCAGCCGCTTGAACAAACCGGCGCGCAAAAAGCCCGCGGCCTGATTCAGGCCTTCGGTGCATTTTTGTGGGTCACCAGCGAGCTGGCTGAAAAACACCTTGGCGTGCGCGTAATCGGGCGTGACCTCGACGCCTTGCAGCGTCACCATGCCCACGCGCGGGTCTTTCAACTCGCGCGCGATCAGTTCGGTCAGATCACGCTGGATCTGATCGGCGACCTTGAAGGCACGGTTGGGGGTGGCAGATTTCTTGTGCACAGCAATTGCTTACAGGGTACGGGCCACTTCGCGAATTTCGAAGAACTCCAGCACGTCGCCCTCTTGGATTTCGTTGTAGTTCTTGATGTTCAAGCCGCAATCAAAGCCTTCGCGCACTTCCTTGGCGTCGTCCTTGAAGCGTTTGAGAGATTCCAACTCGCCGGTATAAATAACGGTGTTGTTGCGCAGCAAGCGTAGCCGCGCGGTGCGGCGCACGATCCCCGAGGTGACCATACAGCCAGCAATCGAGCCGATCTTGGAGACCTTGAATATTTGGCGAATCTCGGCCGTGCCGATGATTTCTTCTTTTTTGTCCGGGGTGAGCATGCCCGACATGGCCAGCTTGAGGTCGTCGACCGCGTCGTAAATGATGTCGTAGTAGCGGATGTCGATACCGTTGGCCTCGGCCAGTTTGCGCGCCCCTGCGTCAGCACGGGTGTTGAAGCCGATGATGACCGCTTTGGCGGCGATGGCCAAGTTCACGTCCGACTCGCTGATGCCACCGACAGCAGCGTAGACCAGTTGCACCTTGATTTCGTCGGTGGAGAGCTTCAGCAGGGACTGCGACAGCGCTTCCTGCGAACCCTGCACGTCGGCCTTGACGATGATGGGCACCATCTTGACCTCACCGGCGGTCATGTCGGTGAACATGTTCTCAAGCTTCGCGGCCTGTTGTTTGGCCAGCTTGGTGTGACGGAACTTGCCGGCGCGGTAGGTGGCAATTTCACGGGCGCGGCGTTCATCAGGCAGCACCATGAATTCGTCACCAGCCTGCGGCACCTCGGTCAGACCCTGGATTTCTACCGGAATTGACGGGCCAGCGGTCTTGATGGTCTTGCCGTTTTCGTCGAGCATGGCGCGCACCCGGCCATAGGTCTGGCCGGCCAGCACCACATCGCCAGTTTTCAGCGTGCCCGACTGCACCAGCACGGTAGCGACGGGGCCGCGGCCCTTGTCGAGCTGTGCCTCGATGACCAAGCCCTTGGCCATGGCGTCAACTGGCGCTTTGAGCTCCAGCACCTCGGCCTGCAACAAGACTTGTTCGAGCAGATCATCAATGCCCTGCCCCGATTTCGACGATACGCTGACAAACGGCGAATTGCCACCAAATTCTTCAGGGATCACCTCTTCTGCAACCAGCTCATTCTTGACCCGGTCGGCATTGGCGTCAGGCTTGTCGATCTTGGTGATGGCCACCACAATCGGCACACCAGCAGCCTTGGCGTGTTTGATCGCCTCCTTGGTCTGCGGCATAACGCCGTCATCGGCGGCCACCACCAAAATGACGATGTCGGTCGCTTGTGCACCGCGCGCCCGCATGGCGGTAAAGGCCTCGTGACCGGGGGTGTCGAGAAACGACACCACACCGCGATTGGTCTGGACGTGATAAGCGCCAATGTGCTGGGTAATGCCACCGGCTTCGCCAGAAGCCACCTTTGTGCGGCGGATGTAGTCCAGCAGCGAAGTTTTGCCGTGGTCGACGTGGCCCATGACGGTCACGACTGGCGCGCGTGGCAGGGCTTCGGCCTGCTGCTTGGAGACCTCGTCGTCGGTGAAGGCCTCGGGGTCGTCCAGCGCGGCAATGATTGCCTTGTGACCCATTTCTTCGACCAGAATCATGGCGGTGTCCTGGTCCAGCGGCTGGTTGATGGTGACCATCTGGCCCAGCTTCATCAGCTGTTTGATCACCTCAGACGCCTTCACAGCCATTTTGTGCGCCAACTCAGCCACCGTGATGGTTTCTGGCACGTGCACTTCAAGCACCCGCACTTCGACCGGTACCTGCGGCATATGGTGGTCATCATGGCCACGGTCATTGCTGCCACGACGGCCGCGTGGGCCGCCACGCCAATTGCTGTTGCGCCCGGCACCCGCACCGGTGTCACCACGGGTGGGAATGCCTTTCTTCTTGGCCGGATCGCCTGCCCAGCTGCTCGACAGCTTGGCGGACTTGACTTCCTTGCCTGCGCCCGCAGGCCCTGCAGTGGTGGCCGCCTGGGTGCCGGCAGCTGGTTTGGTCCCTGGGCTGCCAGCAGGCTTGTGCAAGGTGCCTTTGATGCCCGCCTTGGCGTCGACAGTCTTGGGCTCTTCTTTTTTGGGTGGCAGTTTTTTACCTGGCTGCGACATCATCAGCCGAATGGCCGCCGCTTCTTCTTCGGCCTTGCGGCGTCGATCGGTCAAATCCGCCGCGCGGGCCTGCTCTGCCTCGGCGCTGGCTTTGGACTCTGCAGCAGCGGCCTCTTTGGCATCAGCCGCCTCTTTGACTTTGGCCTGCAACTTTTGACGTGCTTGCACTTGCTCGGTTGTGTCGTCCTGTGCGGCCACCGCAGGGGTAGCCGCCGGGTCAGGTTGCGCCGACGCCTTGGCCTGGTCGGCGAGCTCCTGGGCCGCTGCCTTTTCGGCGGCTTCGCGAGCGGCAGCCTCTTTGGCCTCACGCTCTAGCCGACGCTGGGCCAGTTCTTCTTCCTGGCGGCGGATCAACTCGGCCTGGCGGCGCGCATCTTCTTCACGGCGTGCGAGCTCCGCTTGGTCGATCAATGGCGCCTTGGCAACGGCAGCTGTCAGGGCTTCGGGTTCTGGCGTCACCACGGGTTGGACTTCAGGGGCGTCATCGCGACGCACGAAAGTGCGCTTTTTGCGCACTTCCACCTGAATGGTGCGCGCCTTGCCACTGGCGTCCGCCTGTTTGATTTCGGTGGTCGACTTTTTGACCAGCGTGATTTTTTTACGTTCGGGCGCAGCCGTTCCGTGCGTGGTTTGCAAGTAGCCCAGCAGACGCTGCTTGTCGGCGTCGGTCAGGGTGTCTGATGCGGCGGCTTTGGCCACACCAGCCGATTTGAGTTGCGCAAGCAACGTATCGGTTGATTTTTTGAGTTCACTGGCAAACTCGGCGACGGTCATACTGGACATTTGTTGGCTAACCTTTGGTTTTGACTGGGCTTGGCTGTAGGCTGATACCCACTCTTGGCTGTACTTTTAAATCATGATCAGGACGCTTGAGAAGCGGCGTCACCGGTAAACCAGTGGGCGCGGGCTTGCATGATCATGGCGGTGGCCTCCTCGGTGGACTGCCCGGTGATATCGGTCAGTTCATCGGTCGCCAGATCAGCCAGGTCGTCAAGCGTGTTTACGCCGGCTTGTGCCAGTTTGCTGATGAGTTCAGTATCGAGACCCTGCAGGTCACGCAGCTCTTGCGCCACTTTCTCGACGTTTTCCTCATTGGCGATTTCCATCGTCAACAAGGCATCTTTGGCACGGGTGCGCAGTTCGTTGACGGTATCTTCGTCAAAGCTTTCAATTTCAAGCATTTCTTCCAGCGGCACATAGGCGACCTGCTCCAGACTGACAAAGCCTTCGGCGATCAACAGGTCGGCAATTTCTTCGTCAACGTCAAGTTTTTCCATGAACAACTGCCGACTTGACTCGACTTCACCAGCTTGTTTTTCGGCAGATTCGGCAGCGTCCAGGATGTTGATCTTCCAGCCCGTCAGTTCAGAGGCCAGGCGCACGTTCTGGCCACCGCGACCGATCGCAATGGCCAGATTTTCTTCGTCAACCACCACGTCCATGGCGTGGCGCTCTTCGTCGACCACAATGCTGCTGACGTTGGCCGGTGCCAGCGCGCCAATAACAAATTGCGCCGGGTCTTCGCTCCATAAAACGATGTCGACGCGCTCGCCTGCGAGCTCGTTGGTGACGCCGTTGACGCGGGTGCCACGCACACCGACGCAGGTGCCGATCGGGTCGACACGCTTGTCATGCGACAGCACCGCAATCTTGGCGCGCGAACCCGGGTCACGGGCGCAGGATTTGATCTCCAGCAGGCCTTGCTCGATTTCAGGCACTTCGTTGCGGAACAGCTCGATCATGAACTCAGGTGATGAACGCGACAGCACAATCGGTGCACCGCGCAGCGTCAGGTCCACCTCCATGATCATGGCACGTACACGGTCACCCGTGCGGAAGTTTTCCTTGGGGATCATCTCGCCCCGGCGCAGACGGCCTTCAACCCGACCCGATTCGACGATCAAATCGCCCTTATCCATGCGCTTGACGGTGCCGACAAAAATCTTGTCGCCACGCGACATGAAGTCGTTAAGCAGCATCTCGCGCTCGGCATCGCGAATCTTTTGCAGAATGACCTGTTTGGCAGCCATGGCACCAATGCGACCGATAGGCAAAGATTCGACCGTTTCTTCGATGTATTCGTCGACTTCGATGTCGGAAATTTGCTCCTTGGCTTCAAACAGCAGGATTTCCTGGTCTGGCAATTGCAGGCCGGCCTCGTCGGGCACAACGTGCCAGCGGCGAAAGGTTTCATAGGAGCCGGTATCGCGATTCAGCGCCACGCGGATATCGACGTCGCCCTCGTAGAGTTTTTTGGTGGCCTGCGCCAGCGCGGCTTCTACCGCACCAAAGACCACATCACGTTCGACGTTTTTCTCGCGTGAGATGGCGTCAACCAACATTAACATTTCGCGATTCATGCCACGACTCTCCTGTTTCAATTCAAATTCATGCCCGGCTCAACCTCTGGGGTCAAGGCCTTGCTGCGACCTTTGAAGCTGACGATGGGCGCCAGGCGCGCTTCTTTCAGTTCTTCAAACGTAAAACCTAACACCTGCACCGGCGACAATGGCCTTTTCTTGCTGACCTTCACGCCGGGTTTGACCGCTGGTTCATCGCGCCAGGCGATTTGCCAGCTTGGCGCACTGCTGTCGCTTGCCGCAACACGCTCCAACACGCCGCGAAACTTCTTGCGGTTGGCGCTGACCAAGCCAGCCGCGGCCGTGCCCAGTGGCGCTTTTAGCGTGATGTCGATGACCTGCCCGGCAAATCGCTCGAAATCCTGCGCGTGCCGCAGCGGCCGGTCGATCCCCGGTGAGGACACCTCCAAGCGGCGGTACTCAATGGCGTCAACCTCCAGCGCAAACTGCAACTGGCGGGTGACTTTCTCGCAATCCTCAACGTTGACAAATTGCTCCACAGCCGCTTGGGCGTTTACCGCTGGGGTCCATGGCAGATCAATGGTGACGCGCAACAAACCGCCGACCGAGCGTTCAATCTCGACCAGGTCATAGCCCAAGCCGGCTACCGTTTGTTCAACAATTTCTTTCAGTGCCACCCAATACTCCGCTTATGCCAACTTTATTTACAGCGCAAAAAAACAAACGACCAAAAAAAACGGGCGGAAATGACTCGCCCGTTTGGTCGTGAACGCGCGGATTGTATCGGAAAATTAGCGTAATCCCTATGATTTTGAAAGGATTTTTAAAGCGGCTCAGGCAGCGGCCCGCACCAGCATGCGGGTGTAGGGATGCCTGGGATGCTGCAATATCTCGTCAACAGGGGACGATTCAACCACCGCGCCATCTTTGAGCACCATCACGTCATGTGCCATGGCGGCAATGACCGCCATGTCGTGCGTAATCAGCAGGTAGCTCAAACCTTGCTCGCGCTGCAAGCGCTGCAACAGTGCCAACACCTGTTTTTGCACGGTCACATCCAGCGCGCTGGTGGGCTCGTCAAGCACCAAAATGTCGGGTTTGACGATCAGCGCACGGGCGACAGCGATGCGCTGGCGCTGTCCGCCAGAAAACTCGTGCGGGTAGCGCTGCAGTACATTGATCAGCGCTTGTTCGGCTTCTCCCGGAGCCTGCAAACCAACGTCATGCATCGCCTGCACCACGCGCGCACGGCGCTCAGCTGCAGTCAACTGCGGTTCATGCACGCCCAGGCCTTCGCCAATGATTTCTTCAACTGTCAAGCGCGGCGAAAGCGACGAAAACGGGTCTTGAAAAACCACCTGAATGCGCCTGCGCAGGGTTTTGTTGGCCACGGCGTCGCTGCCCCAGCAGCGGTCAGCGACGACAAGTTCGCCCCGGAACTGCAGCAAGCCCAACGCTGCCAGTGCCAATGTTGACTTGCCCGAACCCGATTCACCGATCACACCCAGCGTGCGGCCACGCGTCAAAACGAAATCAGCGCCCTGAACCGCGACGTACTCGCCCCGCTTGAACCAGCCGCGAAATCCGGGCAGCACGGTGGGATAAGCCACGCGCAAGCCGCGGGCACGCAGCACCAACGGCGCGGACGCCACCGTGGCCGTCTTTGCCTGGGCGTCACGCTCGGGCCGGCTGGCGATCAGACGCTGGGTGTAGGGATGTTGCGGCTGGGCAAAAACAGCATGAGCTTCACTCTGTTCAACAATGTGACCGCGCTCCATAACAATCACGCGCTGGGCAAAACGGCGTACCAGATTCAGATCGTGCGTAATCATCAGCACCGCCATGCCGCGCTCACGCTGCAGGCGGTCGAGCAAATCAAGTATCTGGCCGCGCAGACTGACATCCAGCGCAGTCGTCGGTTCGTCGGCCAGCAGCAATTTGGGTCGGCAGGCCAGCGCCATGGCGATCATCGCGCGCTGGCGCTGGCCGCCGCTGAGCTGGTGTGGGAAGGCGTTGAATCGCTGTGCAGGTTCGTCAATGCCAACTTCTGCTAGCAAGTCTATAGCTGCTTGCGCAGACGCTGCTTGGGCTAGACCCTGTTTTAACATGATAACTTCAGCAATCTGCTGACCTACCGTCATCAGCGGATTCAGCGCTGTCATCGGCTCCTGAAAAATCATGGCGATGTCCTGGCCCCGCACAGAACGCAAGTCGCACTCTGTCAATGAGAGCAAATCGCGCCCGTCAAACAAGGCTTGGCCGCTGATCTGGGCATCCGGCACCAAGCGCAGCAGACTCAGCGCCGAGACGGTCTTGCCCGAGCCGGACTCACCCACCAGCGCCACTTTTTCGCCAGCGGCCACGCTGAAATCAATGCCATGCACGACCGACCGGCCAGCAAAGGCCACGCTGAGTTGTCTGACATCAAGCAGCGGTTGGCTCATTGGTCGGCCTTTCGGGGGTCCAGCGCGTCGCGCAGTGCGTCACCCATGAAGGTCAACAACAGCAGCGTGAGCACCAGCACGGCAAAGGTAAAGACCGATATCCACCACGCATCGATGTTGTTTTTACCTTGCGACAGCAATTCACCCAGCGACGGCGTACCTGGTGGCACGCCCAGGCCAAGAAAATCCAGCGAAGTGAGTGCCAAAATCGCGCCGCTCATGCGAAACGGCAGAAACGTCACCACCGGCGTCAGGCTGTTGGGCAACAAATGGCGGGTGACGATGTGCCAGTTGCTCACCCCCAGCGAGCGGGCGGCACGCACGTAGTCCAGCTGGCGATTGCGCAAAAATTCGGCGCGCACGTAGTCGGAAAGACCCATCCAGCCAAACAGACTGAGCAACACCAGCAACAGCGCCAGGCTGGGTGCAAACACCGCGCTGAAAATGATCAGCAAATACAACTCGGGCATGGAACCCCAGATTTCGATGAAACGCTGGAACGCCAGGTCGGTCTTGCCACCAAAAAAACCCTGGACTGCGCCGGTAATGATGCCCAGCAGCGTGCCAACGAAGGTCAACGCCAAGGCAAACAGCACACTGACCCGAAAACCGTAAATCAGCTGCGCCAGCAGATCGCGGCCACGGTCATCGGTGCCCAGCCAGTTGTCCGCCGACGGGCCCGACGGGTTGGGCGCTTTGGCAAAGTAGTTCAGCGTTTTCGGGCCATACGGGTTGGGCGCAAAAATCACCCAGTTGCCGTTGCGGCTCAGGCGCTCACGAATAAAGGGGTCGAGGTAATCGGTATTGGCATCAAAGTCGCCACCAAAGGTCTTCTCCGGGTAATCCTTGATCACTGGCATGTACAACTCGCCCTGGTAGCGCACCAGCAGCGGTCGGTCGTTGCTGACCACCTCAGCCAGCAAGCTCAGCACCACCAGTGTCACAAAAATCAGCAGACTCCAATAGCCCAAGCGGTTGCGCTTGAAACGCTGCCAGGCGCGCGCCCACGGGCCACGGGCGACGGGGGGCTTAGTCAAACTTGACACGGGGGTCCACCCAGACGTAACACAGGTCACTGATCAATTTGGTCACCAAACCAATCAGCGTGAAGAAATACAGCGTGCCCAGCACGACAGGGTAATCGCGCCGGATAACGCTCTCATAACTCAGCAAGCCCAGCCCGTCGAGAGAAAACAACGTCTCGATCAGCAGCGACCCGGTAAAAAAAGCACCAATGAACGCTGCCGGAAAGCCGGTGACGATGGGGATCAGCGCGTTGCGGAACACGTGACCCCACAGAACCTGGCGTTCGCTCAAACCCTTGGCGCGCGCGGTGATGACGTACTGTTTGCGGATTTCTTCGAGAAACGCATTTTTGGTCAGCATCGTCGTCACCGCAAAACTGCCCAGCACCATGGCGGTGACCGGCAAGGCGATGTGCCAGAGGTAGTCGACGATGCGCGCGCCAAAGCTCAACTCGTCCCAGTTGCCACTGGTCAAGCCGCGCAGTGGAAACCACTGTAACTGGCCGCCAAAAATCACCAGCAGCGCTACACCCAGTACAAAACCCGGAATGGCGTAGCCCACCAGCACCAGCAGTGTGGTGACCAGGTCAAAGCGGGAGCCAGCGCGCACCGCTTTGGCTACGCCCAGCGGCACCGCGATCAGGTAGCTGATAAAAAACGTCCAGAGCCCCAGGCTGATCGACACTGGCAACTTTTCCCAGATCAGCTCGGACACACTCTTGTTTTGAAAGAAGCTTCTGCCCAGGTCAAAGCGCGCAAACTGGCCCAGCATCTGCAAAAACCGCTCGTGCGCCGGTTTGTCAAAGCCGTACAAGGCCTTGATCTGTTCGATGCGTTTGGGATCGACCCCCTGCGCGCCACGGTAGCTCAGGCCGCCGCCTTCGGCCACGGCGCCTTTGCCGGCACCTACCTTGGCTTCGGCCAGGTATTGCTCCACCGGCCCGCCGGGCACAAACTGGATCACCACAAAGGTGATCAGCAGCACCCCGAGCAAGGTCGGGATCATCAACAACAGGCGTTTGAGAATGTAGCTCAGCATGGTCAGCGTTGCGGTTTGGCCCACCAGGTGTCAATAGCCCAATTTTCACCGCCTGCATAGGGTGGCATCTGCGCCGGCATGTCCAGCTGCCAGGCGTTGTACACCATGCGGTGTGTCGGTGCGGACCATTGCGGAATCAGCACATGGCTGTGACTGATGACACGGTCCAGCGCACGGCAGGCGGGCAACAAGTCGATCTTGCTTTTGGCGGCGGTCATGTGGGCGATCAGCGCATCAACCGCCGGATTTTTGATGCCCGACATGTTGCCCGAGTCTTCTTGGTCGGCGGCTTTGGAACCGAAAAGGTCAGCGTATTCCTGCCCGGGGTTGTGGGTGCCGCCATAAGCAAGTGAGGTGATGTCAAACTCGAACTTTTGCAGCCGCTGCTGGTACAGGGCAAAGTCAACCGGCCGAAACTTGAGTGCGACACCGAGTTTTTCAAGGTTGCGCGCCCAAGGTGTGACCACGCGCGCGCTGCCCTCGTTGCTGTCAAGGTACTCGATCTCAAACGCCTGGCCCTGGGCGTTGCGCAACACACCGCCCTGCACTTCCCAACCCGCGGCTTTCAGCAGCGCTTGTGCTTGGCGCAAATTGGCGCGCAGGCTTGATGGTGGGTCGGTGCGTGGCGGTACGGTCATGGGGCCAAAGACCGCAGCTGGCAGCGATGCACGCCAAGGCGCCAGCAGGGCGAGCTCTGCGGTATCCGGCGCGCCGCTGGCCGCGCAATCGGTGTTACCGAACAGGCCGTTGACGCGCTGGTACGCGTTGTAGAACATCTGCCGGTTCATCCATTCATAGTCCAGCGCCAGACCCAGCGCCTGGCGCACCCGCACGTCTTTGAACAAGTCGCGCCGGGTGTTGAGCACGTAGCTCTGAAAGCCGGTGGGCAGCCGGTGGCGAAACTCTTTTTTGACAAGTTCGCCACTGTCAAAGCGTCGACCGTTGACACGCCGGGCCCAGTCACCCGCAGAGAAAAACCGCATCAAGTCAAATTCGCCCGCCTTCAGCGCCTCCAGTCGTGCGGTGCCGTCCTTGTAAATCTTGACGGTAATGCGGTCGAAGTTGGCAGTGCCGCGGCGCACGTTGAGGTCCTTGGCCCAATAGTTTGGATCACGCAAGTAGGTGATGTCCTTGCCAAAGCGTACCGGGCCGATTTTGTAGGGGCCGCTGCCAATCGGTGTGTCCGTCACGATTTCATCGAAGCGTTTGGTTTTCCCACCCTCAGCGCCCCAAGCGCGGCTGAATACCGGCAAACCACCCACTGTGAGCGGCAACTCCCGGTTGGGCTTCTTGAAACGGTAGCGTACCGTCAGCGCGTCGACGACATCCAGGCCAGCCACGTCGTCGAGCAGCGTCTTGTAGCCCGGCGACGTGTACGGCCCCATGAGCGCGTCAAAGCTGTATTTCACGTCCAGGGCCAGCACTGGGTCGCCGTTGTGAAAACGCGCCTGTGGCCGTAGCCGGAAGGTCGCACTCAGGCCATCGGGCGCAACAGTGACGTCTTGCGCCAATAACCCATAGCCCGAACCGGTTTCATCGAGCGCACCGGCCAGCAAGCTGTCAAACATCAGGTCGGACAGATACGCCGGTGCCGATCCTTTGATGGTGAAGGGGTTGTATTTGTCAAAAGTCGACACCCGCAGGTTGCTGACCAGACGCAATTCGCCGCCTTTGGGTGCCGCTGGATTGACGTAGTCAAAGTGGGGAAACCCCGACGGATATTTCAGGTCGCCCCACAAGGCGTAGCCGTGCGCAGCCCATAGAGAGCTGACCCAACACTGAAGGACTAAAAAAAGAACGCCACGCATGCGACAATTCTGCATCATCTGACACCGTAGCTGGGTAGTCCGGACAAATGACCGGCCCTGGTTGCAGTGGTTTACCAGCCGCAAAAAATGAATGAGGTCGCTATGGGATTTTTGACAGGCAAAAAATTATTGATCACTGGCGTGTTGTCCAACCGTTCCATCGCCTATGGCATCGCCAAAGCCTGCCATGCGCAGGGGGCGGAATTGGCCTTCAGCTACGTGGGTGAGCGCTTCAAAGACCGCATCACCGAGTTTGCGGAAGACTTCAACTCCAAGCTGATTTTTGATTGCGATGTCGGCGACGATGCGCAAATTGACAAACTGTTTACCGACCTGGCCACGCACTGGCCCAAGTTTGACGGCTTTGTGCACAGCATTGGCTACGCGCCGCGCGAAGCCATTGCCGGCAACTTTCTTGACGGGCTGACGCGCGAAAACTTCCGCATCGCGCACGATATCAGCGCCTACAGCTTCCCAGCCATGGCCAAGGCGGCCCTGCCCTACCTGAACAACACCGCATCATTGCTGACGCTGACCTACCTGGGCGGCGTGCGCGTGGTGCCAAGCTACAACACCATGGGCCTGGCCAAGGCATCGCTGGAGTCCTCGGTGCGCTACCTGGCCGATGCCGTCGGCGCGCGTGGGATTCGTGTCAATGGTCTGAGCGCCGGTGCCATCAAGACGCTGGCGGCCAGCGGCATCAAGGATTTTGGCAAGTTGCTGGGCATCTCCGCCGCGGCGTCGCCGCTGAAACGCAATGTGACGATTGACGAAGTGGGCAACGTCGCCGCCTTCCTGCTCAGCGACCTGGCCTCGGGCATGACCGGACAAATCTCTTACGTGGACTGCGGCGTCAGTCAGACGGCTGTGGCGGTTGTTGAAGCCTGAAGATTTTTTGATGAAATTGGCCTCTAGCCCTTATATGACAAGCGCTATAAGCTATTTCATTAATAGCGTACAACGCATCAGGCTTTGACGCAATCCGCGTAATAATGCATCTGACCATCGGTGCCAATCTCTTCCACCAAGCCGTGGATATCGCTTTCAAAACCCGGGCACTGGGTGTTGAATTCGCGTGAGAACTTCAGGTAATCAACAATTTTCTTGTTGAACACTTCTCCGGGAATCAGCAACGGAATGCCCGGCGGGTAAGGCGTCACCAGCCCGACCGTGGTGCGGCCAAGCAAGTTGTCAATCTCAACCCGCTCGGTCTTGCGCTGCGCAATGTGGGCGTAGGCGTCGCTGGGTTTCATGGCGGGTAGCAGATCGCTCAGATACATGTCGGTCGTCAGGCGCGCAATGTCGTACTTGGCGTAGAGCTGGTGCACGTGCTGGCACAGGTCGGCCAAGCCCATGTTTTCGTAAGCTGGGTGCTTTTGGCAAAACTCGGGCAAGACACGCCACATCGGCTGGTTCTTGTCGTAATCGTCCTTGAACTGCTGCAAGGCGGTCAACATGCTGTTCCAGCGGCCTTTGGTGATGCCGATGGTGAACATGATGAAGAAGCTGTAGAGACCGGTTTTTTCCACCACCACACCATGTTCAGCCAAAAACTTGGTCACGACGGAGGCCGGAATGCCGGTCTTGGCAAACTTGCCGTTGAGGTCCATGCCCGGGGTGACAATGGTCGACTTGATCGGATCAAGCATGTTGAAGCCGGTGGCCATCTTGCCAAAGCCGTGCCAATGGATGCCCGCCTTTTGACTGCGTGACTCGCCCTTGATGATCCAGTCGTCGGCGCGGCCAATGCCCTCGTCGACGAGCTTGTCGGGTCCCCAGACCTTGAACCACCAATCGTCGCCATATTCTTCATCGACCTTGCGCATGGCCCGGCGAAAGTCCAGCGCCTCGGCAATGCTTTCTTCCACCAAGGCAGTGCCGCCGGGCGGCTCCATCATGGCCGCCGCGACGTCGCAGCTGGCGATGATGCTGTACTGCGGGCTGGTACTGGTGTGCATCATGAACGCTTCGTTGAACAGATGCTTGTCCAGTTTGACGGTTTGCGAGTCCTGCACCAGGACATGACTGGCCTGGCTGATACCGGCCAGCAGCTTGTGAATCGACTGGGTGGCATAAACCACCGCGTGCTTGGGTCGAGGCCGTTTTTTACCCATGGCGTGGTAGGAGCCGTAAAACGGGTGAAACGCTGCGTGCGGCAGCCAGGCTTCGTCAAAGTGGATGTTTTCCACATAGCCGTCGAGCATGGATTTGACGGTTTGCGTGTTGTAGAGCACGCCGTCGTAGGTGGACTGCGTCAGCGTCAGCACGCGCGGCTTGATGCGGTCAAGATCGGTGTCGGGCAGGTGTTCCCGCACCAGCGGGTTGGCCTTGATTTTGGCCTTGATCGACGCCGGCTCGAACTCGCTTTTGGGAATCGGGCCGATGATGCCAAAGTGGTTACGCGTAGGCTTCAGAAACACCGGGATCGCCCCGGTCATGATGATCGAGTGCAGGATGGACTTGTGGCAGTTGCGGTCTACCACGACCACATCGTTCGGTGCCACGGTGTGGTGCCACACCATTTTGTTGCTGGTGCTGGTGCCGTTGGTGACAAAAAAGCAGTGGTCGGCGTTGAAGATGCGCGCCGCATTGCGCTCGCTCTTGCCGATGGCACCGTCATGGTCGAGCAACTGACCGAGTTCTTCCACCGCATTGCAGACGTCGGCGCGTAACATGTTTTCGCCGTAAAACTGGTGGTACATCTGACCCACTGGGCTCTTCAAAAAAGCCACGCCACCGGAGTGGCCCGGGCAGTGCCATGAATAGGAGCCGTCTTCAGCGTAGTCAAGCAAAGCCTTGAAAAACGGCGGCTGCACGCCTTCGAGATAATTTTTGGCCTCGCGAATGATGTGGCGCGCCACAAATTCGGGTGTGTCCTCAAACATGTGGATGAAACCATGCAACTCACGCAGGATGTCGTTGGGCAGATGGCGGCTGGTCTTGGTCTCGCCGTAGATGTAGATCGGCACATCAAGGTTCTTGCGCCGCACTTCTTCGATGAAATGGCGCAGATTCACCACGGCAGGATCCAGGTCGGGGCCGGGGGTGAATTCCTCATCATCGATCGACAAAATGAACGTGCTGGCGCGGCTTTGTTGCTGGGCGAACTGGCTCAAGTCGCCGTAGCTGGTGACGCCCAGCACCTCTGTGCCTTCGGATTCAATCGCTTGCGCCAGCGCGCGAATGCCCAAGCCGGAGGTGTTTTCCGAACGAAAGTCTTCGTCGATGATGACGATGGGAAAGCGAAACTTCATGAACAACTCCAGCAATGCGCCCAAACAGCGAAATTGGCGCGAAGTGTAAGGACTAAATGCGGCAGTTTTCTTGCGGGCGGGCTCTTTCGGCGCAAAATCAACCGGTAAGCAACACCGCGGGAAACACAACATGGCCGATTCAACAGTTTGGTGGCTCGCCGCTGGCGCCTTGATCGCCGTCGAGCTGGTCACAGGCACGTTTTACCTGCTGATGATCTCCATCGGTCTGGTTGCCGCTGCATTGAGCGCCCACGCCGGGCTGGATCCGCTGTGGCAGTGGGTCGTCGCTGCCGTCGTGGGTGGCGGCTCGGTGTTGGTCTGGCGGCGCTACAAGCGACTGCAGCCCGCGATTGCACCAGCCAATGCCAATCCGGATGTCAATATGGACGTTGGCGAAATTGTGCATGTGGATGCCTTCAACCCTGATGGCAGTTGCAGCGTCAAGTACCGCGGGGCCCATTGGGATGCCGCCTTGCAGCCTGGCGAAGAGGCTTCTGCTGGTGCCCATACGATCGTTGAGGTGGTGGGCAGCCGGTTGATCCTTAAAAAAGCGCCCTCCCCGTAGTTTTCTGCCACTCTGGAGTCCATCATGGAACTTGCCATCGTTTTGTTTGTCATCGCCGTTATTTTTGTGACTCAATCGGTCAAAGTCGTGCCACAGCAGCACGCCTGGGTGGTCGAGCGCCTGGGCAAGTACAACGGCACACTCACACCGGGTCTGAGTTTTTTGATGCCGTTCATCGACAAGGTGGCTTACAAACATGTTCTCAAAGAAATTCCACTCGACATCCCGAGCCAGGTCTGCATCACGCGCGACAACACGCAACTGCAGGTGGATGGCATTTTGTACTTTCAGGTGACTGACGCCATGCGCGCCAGTTATGGCTCCAGTAACTACGTCACCGCGATCTCGCAACTGGCGCAAACCTCACTGCGCTCGGTCATCGGCAAGCTGGAGCTGGATAAGACCTTCGAGGAGCGCGACATCATCAACGCGCAAGTCGTTCAAGCCATCGACGAAGCCGCGCTTAATTGGGGCGTGAAGGTGCTGCGCTATGAAATCAAGGACCTGACGCCGCCCAAAGAAATTCTGCACGCCATGCAGCAGCAGATCACCGCCGAGCGTGAAAAGCGTGCGCTGATCGCCGCCTCTGAAGGTCGCCGCCAAGAGCAGATCAACATAGCCACCGGTGAACGCGAAGCTTTTATCGCTCGCTCCGAGGGCGAAAAACAGGCGGTGATCAACAAGGCACAAGGCGAAGCCGCGTCGATTCTGGCGGTGGCGCAGGCCAACGCCCAGGCCATTGAGCAGGTCGCCGCGGCCATCCGCCAGCCAGGGGGCGAAATGGCGGTACAGCTTAAAGTCGCAGAAAAAGCGGTGGATGCGTACAGCAAGCTCGCCTCCGAGGCCAGCACCACCTTGGTGGTGCCGAGCAACATGACGGAGGTTTCGACGCTCATCAGTTCGGCGATGAAGATGATCCAGTCGCAGAAATAATAAACAACAAATAACCCCTTAAGCCTTTTGGAGTAAGGGGTTATTGCTATCTTTGGCGGAGCAGGGGGGATTCGAACCCCCGGGGGATTTAACTCCCCGCACGCTTTCCAGGCGTGTAATTAAGTAAATTTAAAGCGTTATAAATCAATTAGTTAAACTGTTTTTAAAAATAAAAAATGGATAACGGGCACAAAACGGGCACACTTGTTTTAAAATTTTGGAGCACAAAACCAGTGTGAAGGACCGAAATGGCAAACTTTCGAAAGCGTGAATCCGGGCTATGGCAAGCGACAGTTCGGATGACGGGATACCCATCTCAATCAAAAACTTTTGAACGAAAAATCGATGCCGAAATTTGGGCTCGCAAGATCGAAGCGGACATTGACAGAGGGATTTATCAGAACTCATCTGACGCAGAAAAGACCACACTCACCGACCTGATCGATCGCTTCAAAAATGAATACGCACCGTTTCACTATCGCAAGCGCGAAGACGAAAAAGAGTCCTGGCGCTACCAGCTAGCCCGGCTTGACTCGCT
>Ga0210054_1000153_pt1 | contig 72325 bp, 52 predicted proteins | sample CryGeymeta201516_FD_185470 | JGI IMG/M metagenome (GOLD analysis project Ga0210054, IMG submission 185470) | Groundwater microbial communities from Crystal Geyser aquifers in Utah, USA - Crystal Geyser metaG 2015-16 (SPAdes) (version 2) | ecosystem: Environmental > Aquatic > Deep subsurface >... | reverse complement strand
GGCTGTCGATTGAGCTGGGTCAATAGGTTTATTTTTGTCTATCGCAGCAACAATATTGGCTGTCGATTGAGCTGGATCAATAGGTTTATTTTTGTCTATCGCAGCAACAATATTGGCTGTCGATTGAGCTGGGTCAATAGGTTTATTTTTGTCTATCGCAGCAACAATATTGGCTGTCGATTGAGCTGGATCAATAGGTTTATTTTTGTCTATTGCAGCGACGATATTAGCTGTCGATTGGGCTGGGTCAATAGGTTTATTTTTGTCTATTGCAGCAACAATATTAGCTGTCGATTGGGCTGGGTCAATAGGTTTATTTTTGTCTATTGCAGCGACGATATTAGCTGTTGATTTATCAGATTCTTTATTTGTTGGTGTTTTGGTATCTTGTTTTTGCTCGGCGTTACTTAGTGGGTCTGTGTGAGACAAATTGTATGCGAATATGCCAAGGCTATCTACATCAAATGCTTTTTGTAACGCTGAATTAAGAGCGTCATTTAAAAAGTTTGCCCCGTCTCCGCCGTCCCATACGCTATTTGCAGCTTGCAAACCAGCGGCGGCTGCGGTGGCTGATACTGCTGCTAGTGCTACTGTTCCTGCTGACGCTCCGGCGATTGCAGTTCCTGCAGTAGACATTGCGCCGCTAAGGGTAGTAGCAGCACTTGATGCAGCACCAACTATTGTGGAACCTGCTGCTGTTAGTGCTGCTCCAGCTGAGCTAGCTGCTCCTGCTATTGTCACGGAAGCTGAAGTTAGCGTTCCGCCTAAGGTGCCAAACACTCCGGTCACTGATGCGGTTCTTGTTCCGAGTAAAAGTGATGCAGCTTTGAACTCTAATAGCCCAGTAACTAGGCTACCTATACCCGTTGCTACACTAGACAGTACCATAGATGTTTTATCTACTGGTTTTAAATCTGCTAGCATTCCTGCATTTTCTAGCGCCGATTTCATTTTAGCAGTGTACTCTTCAAGATTGGCAAATAAATCGCCCTCTAGTTTTGCTCTAGCTTGCTCACCTTTAATCTGTATATCATTTAAATCTTGAGTAGTCTTAGAAAGAGTCTGCATCGACTTAACTACTTCTTGCTGCGCTGCAACTGCCGCCTCAGAAGATGTTGCTCCTTTAAGAGATTCTTTTTGCACATTGCTATACAACTCACTTGCAGCCCCAGCAGCCCCAGTATTTGTTCCCAGCATTTGAGCAAGGCCTAGACTGGACATATTTGTCACCGCAGTATCACTGTTAAGTTCTCCCCCAAGTTTACCACTTAATCTAGCTGCTTCAGTGTTTGACCCTGCGTAATCTTTGTTATGTGTATTTGCAACTAGATCTTTAACTGACTGCTCAGATCCAGTTTGATTCATTACAATGGCAGAGCTTATATCTGTTACAATGCCGCCGCGCCCATTCATATCGCTAGTTGCAAACTGTTGAAGAAACGCTTTTTCTAATCCCTTTGACGCAGCAATAGCATAATCTCGCTGAAATTTTTCGCGAGCTTTTACATCGCCGTCACGGGTCATCTTGCGTATTTTATTTTCAACCGCAGCATTAGTGGCAGCATCCCTTGCTTGCTGCATTTTTGCTTTAGCATCCTGCCCAGTAATAGCCGATATTGTCCTTAAATTTTCCGCATAGTCACGAGTACTACTAGCTATGTCAGATTGAGATACAGTGGACATATCGCGACCAGAGCGACGCATTTGTTCCATTGTCTTAGCTACTACTTCCCCTTGCTCTTCAATACTAAATCCTAAATTTAGCAAACTTGATTTTAGCTGATTTCCCTCAGCACCAGCAAAAGTTTTAGCAAGTTTTCTAAACCCGGCTTGCATCCCTATACCAGCACCAGATATAGTTTCAGCGTTAGTTTTTTGTATTTTGGATAGAGTGTCCATTGACACCCCAGTCTCAGCAACAATTCCTTTTAGTTCATCCATGCCGGCGGCAAAGTTTGCACCAGTTGATGAAATAGCCATAAAGCTAGACATTACCTTAGTGGCTTGAACATTCATTATGTCCAATCTTGCTTTTTCATATGCTACAGTAGCATCAGCTACATTTTGGAATACTGAGGTAAGAGCCGAAATACCGGTCGCAAGTAATCCAACTTTACCAGGCATTTTAGAAAATGCGTCTGCAGTTGTTTTAACTCCACTCGATAATGCGTTAAATGACTGTTGACCAGCAGTTATCTCTGCGTTTAAAATTGAGTTAGCTACGGCAATACCGTCGCCGCCAGATTGAACAGCTTTTAAAATTGATGTTGACGCTGTAAACGTTGCTACAACTAGTGATTTCATCGTCTGATTAATAGACGACACCATTACTTTATTTGCAGCAAGTCTAGTATTAACGGCTTCAGCTTCGTCTAGGTCACGCTGAATTTCTTTTTTTGTTGTTTCGTCAAGAGCTTCGGAAAGATTGCCCAAACTTGTCTTAAATACAGCAGCCTTTTTGTTAAATTCCTCTAAGGTGATTGCGCCGGCTTTATAATCAGCAGTAAGTGCAGCTAGCTCTTCAGATAACTTTTTCGCTATCTCGGCTTCAGATTTCCCTGCTTTTCGCAGGTTATCAATATCCTTAGCTGCTTTGCGTGTGGCATTAACAAAACTGGTGCCAGCACTAGTGATATTTTTCGCCGTATCACTAGCAACACCCATAGCTTCCATTTTAAGTGTCAGTGCTTCGATGGCTGCGGTTAACGCTGCAATTTTTTCTTCATCCATATATTTTTACTCACTAAATATGACTATACCATATATTTATAGGCGAAAAAATGACTGAAAATCAAAATCCTCTTGCGAAACACTTTAGACAACCCGTTATTCACTTTAAGTTGCCAAGCAACGGTGCTTTTTGGCCAGAAGGTGCGTTAGACTTACCAGTAACTGGAGAGTTGCCCGTGTATTCAATGACAACTAGAGATGAAGTTATTATACGCACCCCCGATGCGCTGTTAAATGGTAGTGGAGTAACTTCAGTTATTCAATCTTGCATCCCAGAAATCAAAGATGCATGGAAAATGCCCAGTGTTGACGTTGATTCTGTGCTTATTGCTATCAGAATCGCAAGTTACTCCAATACCATGGATATTGAAACTACATGCCCACATTGTAAAGGTGAAAATACTTACGGAATTGACTTGCATAATGTGTTGGCAAATATTACTGTTCCTGATTTCAATAAATCCTTTACTATTGACGGGTTAACTTTCAAGTTTAAGCCGCGTCAATATTTTCAAATGAATAAAGCAAATTTAGTTGCTTTTGAAGAGCAAAAGTTAATTAACACTATTCAAAATACAGAGTTGGCAGATTCTGAGCGAACTTCATTGTTTTCGCAACATTTGAACACGATTGTTGATCTTTCGAACCAAATGTATGTTGACTCTACAGAATATATCTTAACCCAAGACAATGTTAAAGTAGATAACCCAGTGTTTATTAACGAGTTTTACAAGAACAGTGGCAAGAATGTTACTAACCAAGTGAAAAAAATACTTGAAGATTTTGCTGAAACTGCGAAGATTAAACCTGTGAAGGTTGTATGCAGTGAGTGTGAGAAAGATTTTTCAGTTAATCTTACCTTCGATCATTCCCATTTTTTCGCCTAAGGCTTTTGTCCATGCCTGCTGATAGAATTGCCAGTTATATCAGCAAAATGGAGAAAGAGGCAAAAGCCTTAAAGAGCGAGGCAATGAAGTTAAGCTGGTTTATGCGCGGGGGCCTTAGCTACGATGATGCAATGCTTCTCTCAGTCTCTGAGAGAGAAAATCTCAATAAACTCATCAACGAAAATTTAGAAACTACAAAACGGTCAGGTCTTCCGTTTTTCTAAAATCCTGCAGTATTATTTACTGTGGGGGTTTCCAACAGTTGTTATCCATGCTGAAAATGGAAACATGTTATCGTTGAATTTTTTTAATACGTACCAGATACGATTCTCGCTATCCCACCTAGCACCCAACGCTTTGACCTTTTTTATATCCCTTCCGGGGACATTGAGATTTACTCGGTAGGCTTTGCGGTTGATTTCTTTTACATCATCTTCGAAAGAAAATAGGTTATTACTCATCTCGTATTTAGCCATTTGTCTAACGGTGGGATATTTTTAATGGTGATGCTTAACGCATCACCTGACTTTCGCTATCGCGTCGCGATAGCTCAGTCCTTTTTAGTTTTTGGATTTAGGATGATTTAAATTGAATAATGTTATATAAACACGTTATCGCTATCATTTACATAACCGACACCTGAGCGGTTTTTGCGAGCTACTGAAAGTAGCGACCAGTATTGCCAATTACCAAGAGCCAGCACGGCAAATGTGAGTCAAAGAAAATCAAATCAAATCATGATTTGAGCCTTCTTGACTCTACGCTTTGCAATTTACCTGTCGCCCTTGCACCTATATCTTCGTTTTAATGGAGGGGATTGACTATGTCACTCTCAACCAGAAAAATATATTACTCACCCGAAATATTATTTTTCCTGGCACGAAGCGCGTTCGTTAGTGGTACGAGTAAAGGAGTAAACCGTTACTTTACGCACCAAGCATGATCAAATATATTAGGAAAATGATCTGCCGCTAACCCAGTGGGATATACCGTCTATTATGAACCACCGGCCGCTTTGGTAAAACCTGTTAAACTATTACTAAAACATCGCTCCAACGTGTGACCAGTTTTTCAGGCACTCAACGCCACCTTGGGGATGATATTTTTTATGGTTCCTTTGCTTCTTACACAAAGGTAGGACTGCTCATCGCAGTGTAATAGCTCGCGTAGAGTTCGCTTACAGCAGTGGGCCACACCACCAATGAGGGCCTTGCCACACAGATACAGGTCAGACTCTGTGCAAATCCATTTCTCTACTAATACTTAAACAGGTGTACTAGCCCGCTGTGTGCATGTGCCTTTGTGGCTGGGCTTTTTTCAAAAATAATAAGAGATGGTCTCTGATAGCGAAATATATACAATAATTATGTCGTTTTATAAAAATCTATAAAACTGACTAGACGTTTCAACGAATCTACCTTTGGTATTTCTACCTTAGGATTTACTGACTCTCTACGTCTGTAATCGGATAATTCTTCCGATGTAAGTGAGTAAAGATCATTTAGACCTTTACTCAAAACTCATTTTGTGAAATTTAATTTTACCTCCAGTTCCACAAAGTCATTCTAGTTATTTTAAGATCACCATATAAATTATATTAAAGTTATATGACTATTTATGGTAATTTAAATTTAGTAGTAATATTTTTCTAATCCATAAGGAAAAAATTTGTCATCAGATTGGGCTAAAAAATCTTTTAACCTGTAGCCGAAAACTTGGTTGTAATAAAATAGTGGGTTTAAAGTTGGTTGACGTTTTTCAACAAATACAAGATCGTCAGTCCCGTTGTATTTGATTATAAGAAGCATTTCTTTTTTGCTATTTCTAGCGTCCTGAGTTGCTTGCTTAATCCACGTGTCCCATTGTGCGACTTTACCCTTCACAATGGCAGCGAACGTGGGGCCTGCTTTATAGTTTTTACACTCAACGGAGTATTTGAATCCATCTGGGCAAATCAAATCTCCAAAGTTAGCGTGGTTTAAATCATGTGTCACGACTCGGCGTTGATTTGAACCACCAAAAAATGAGCCAGAATCTGTATTCCTACGGAAAGCGGATGAAATTCCAGTTACCTTTTCGAAGCGAGATGATAGCAAGTTAGATATCTTGCGCTCATACGAGGAACCTTTACTTTTGCCGTTGACTTTAGGAGTTACTGTGCTCATCAGTATCTATTTAGTCTTTTACTTTGCAGACATCAGATTTTTCTTGTCCTGAATCTCACCGCGTCGCACTTTTGTGAGCTTGCCCAAGTCACCAAGAGCAGCCCTAGCTCTGGCGGCAGCCGCTTTCACGCCCTTTTCTTCAAACTTAGCTGATTCTTCAAGATACGCTGCGTAAGCAGTTGCGATTTGTTCGTGTGTTGTCATAATAAATACCCTTTGTTAAACTGATTTATCCTCGATTTAATCGAGTGAAATATTTTTTCACTCAACTACTACTGCTTCTTCATTAGCATCTTCTGTGTCGTCAGTAATATACTGTGTAAACCCACCCTCTTTCTGGACCTTCAAAATGTTCCCGACACGACTGATAAGCTCATCCTTGTGTGAGATCAGCCAAATACTCTTCTGTGAATCTCGGGCCATCCGCTTGAGAACGCCCATTACGCTTTCAACGCCACTTGAGTCCAGCCCGTTGTCAATCATCTCATCAATGAACAGAAGGTTGACTGCCTCGTGTGCTGATTCCCATACGTCGCGGAACGACAGGCTCAACGATAAGATGACCCGTGTCATCTCACCGCGGCTAAGGTTGTAAAAATCAAGCTCACGGCCAAACTCTTCAATGCTGACTGTAAGATCACTCTGGAACACTACCGTGTGTGGTAGCCCTATTTTTTCAAGGTAGTAAGAGAGCCGTGCGTTGAGGTAGGTAAGATTCTGATCGATAATCCGTTTGCGGATGAAACTGTCCTTGTTAGTGAGGAGCTTGAGCAGGAACTCTTGATGATCCTTGAGCTTTGAAGCAGCGTCAATGGTCGTATAGTCCACGACGATGAGTGCGGCCTCCTCCATCTCCTGGATCTGCTCACTGTATGGATTGACCTCACCAAGTTTGCCCTCGAGCTGCTGTGTGAGGTGCTGAACTGAGCTCTTATGATTATGAGCGTCAACGATTTTTTTGTAAAACGTGCTCTTTGCAGTCCCAACGCTCCCAATTGCCGCAATCTGCTCGTTTATCTTGACTTTTGCTTCCAAAAGTTCCACGATCTGAGCCTCAGCCTCTTCCAACACCGCGATCTTACGCTTCAAGATCTCCTCTTGCTTGCCATCGTGCAAATCCTGCCCGCAAGCGTGGCACTTGTGATCCTTGAGTGCTGTGATTTCTGCTGTAGTAGTGTCTCGTGTTCGCTCTTCGCGGGTAAGCTCTGTGGCAGTGCGAGTCAACGCTTTCTTATGATCGTCAAGTTTTTTCACTGCCAACGCTATCTCATCGTTAGCAGCGTGTGTATCAATCTCAGCATCAATGTCTACCTTGAGCAATTCTTCCAAAGAACTTGACAAATCAGCGATATCGACCTCATGTTTCGCTTCCCACTGTGCGCTACGCTTCTTGAGAGCGGCGACCTGCTCTTCTATTTTCTTGTTTGCCTCAACACACGCTTTGATACGCTGTTCTTCTGCTGAAATCGTGTCCTTGGTAGCGCGAATCTGCTCTTTAAGAGCATCCGACTTCTCACTCAGCACTGTTATGCCAAGCAACTGCTCAATGATTGTGCGTTGATCGTTAGCTCTGAGGCTCAAGAACGGTTCAGTGTAAGTGTTCAACGCGACCACATTCTTGAACATATCATGCGACATACCTAAGATACGATCAATCTCAGCCTGGGTCTCACGAGAATCACCTTGAGCATCATCATCCTGCGCTGCAAACGCGACATCTCCCTTGTAAAACTTCAAGACATTGGGTTTACGCCCGCGTTCAATCCTGTAAGTGACCCCATCCTTAACAAAGTCAATCGTAGCAAGCATGCCCTTAGCATTAGTCCGGTTGATCAAGTTGTCACGACGAATGTCGTTTATTGCCTGCCCAAACAAGGCATAACTCAAAGCGTTAACGATAACAGACTTACCAGCCCCATTACGTGACCCAGCATCATCACCGCCTAAGTCTAAGTTTTCACCCAACACCAAAGTTAAATCTTTTCTATCAAAGTTTATAGCCTGGGTATTATTCCCAACTGACATGAAATTTTTTGTAGTGAGATTTTTTATCGTAAACAATTTTAGAGATTCCTGTAAATATCAATCAACACTTTTGGATCGTAATGATCGCTTTTAATCTGCGAAATTTCAGCGTTAACAATCTGATCCACTGATAAAAACTGAATACTACCTGGCGTTACAACATCTGAGGACACATCTTTTTTCACTGGAATCATCGTAAGCTCTCGCAGTTTATAAGTGTCAACAAAAGTTTCCTTCACAAAAGTAGCCTCTTCATAACTAATGTCAATGTCCAAGTTAACACGGACATGCATTTTTGGCTTCAAAATAGTTTCAGCCTTGTTCAAGAGGTGGCTAAGTTGGTAGATACGATATCTGGGCTGATCTGGCCACGAAAAATATTCTGGCTCCCCACCCCACTCTAACACCATACACCCACGCTCATCGTCTCCGACATCACTGTAGTTATGCGGGAAACAGTTGCCAATGTAGTTTATATTCTTTCCATTTTGCCGTTTATGAAAGTGCCCGCTAAACACTTGCTCGACACCTTTGAAATGATCCTGCTGTATTTCACCATGATCCGGCATCTGAATTTGCGCATTCATATAGAAATGCGGCAACTCAAAGTGTCCAAAACAATATTTGGCATTGATCTTTTCAATTTTCTTATGTTCGTCTTTAACTAGCCACGGAACAATGCTTACATCACTGTCTTTAAAAAACTCATTGACAATGGTAATGTTTGGGATATGCCTAGCCCACTCGGCTGATTGAATATCGCGACGATCTCTGAAAAATTGATCATGGTTTCCTGGTATAAAAAACACTTGAGAGAAATTTTCTCCGAGAAGTTCTAATATCTTTACAGCATAGGTCATAGTTCGGATATTCATACTTGCACGGTTGTTATGATAATCGCCAAGGAAGAAACAAGTCTCACAGTTTTCTTTTTTTGCGGTCTCGATAAACCAATTTACAAATTCAAGACAGTCATTATTGTGGGCTTCACTATTTGATTTCAAACCTAGATGCAAATCAGTAAAGACAATCGCTTTTTTAAATAAATTACTCATACGCTATTTTAAACTCGTTGGTTAGTGAAAGCAAATACAATTTGCCCAGAATCAAACGCACGATAGAATCCATTTTGATTCATATTTTCTACTTCAGATTTTTGCGGATCAAAAACAAGAAGTTTGTCTTTTAACTTATGTTTTTGCCAAGCATTTCTTGATCCCACTAGCCTACCTGCTTTTGTATACACATATCCTGGAGCAGTAGTATGAGTTGCAGTAAATCCGCAAGCAGAATACACACGGCCAGAACTAAATCTGCGGTGACAATAACTGATCATTGTTTCATCATCTTTCATTTGTGCTGAAATAAAGTGTTTGATCAATTTTGATGCCCCACCAATAACAGCATATTTTTTCTTAGCAGATAACCTAAGTAACTCGTAAGATGCTTTTTTTGTGAATCTACTTTTACCAAAGGTGGCGACCATAAATAATTCTCCATTCTCATTTATTAGCCCGTAGTTCACGCTACTGACACAGTCGCCTTGAATATGATTTTGATCCAGAAACTCTCTTTTGCTTTCACTGTTGAGGCTGATTAGTGACAACTTTCTTGCGAAAACTTTGGTTGACAATTTCATCAGGTGTTCAATCCTGCTGATGATAATATCCCATTTGTCATTCAACTCCCAATCCCAAAACTGCATTAGCGTAATTCCAGCTTTTTCAGAAGCAATGATTTTGTTTAAATGATAACTTTGACTTTTGACAAACTGCTCTGAATGCCAATATCCCCCATTCACTTCAATTCCTAACTTAAAATCTGGAAAATACACATCAACTTCTTTTGGAGATATAACACTTCTATTATGGAGTTCAACTGAAATATTTTTTGATTCAAAGTAACTTTTGAACTTACGTTCCAGTTCGGTTGCGGTATGAGCTACAATGGGCAAACTATGCTTATGAAAGTATTTGTTTAGATTACTACTGCTTACACCTAGCTCAGACGCGAGCTCGCCGATTGTCTTCACTAGATTTGATGATGCAAGCCAGTCTGCGTTATTTAATTTTTCTAAAACAGATGGGGCATAATAGTTACTTTTCCTGGTATCTCCAGCCTTAGCTGCGAGGTTTGCATTTTGTAGTGGAACTTTAACTCCATATCTACTTAAATTAGTGGCAGCAACTTTATCACGAATTTCAGGGCAGCTCAACACATTTTCCTTGCCATATTTTGTCAAGTTAGCTGCTTTGATTTTCTCTTTAACATCTGCTCTTTGAAAATTTGAAGCAACACCATATTTTTCAATAGTAATTTGCTCGATTCTTTCTTTAACATTCTTGCTCTGTGCTGGATATGCTACTCCAAACTTTTTAACATTTGAAGAAATAACACGGTCATGAAACTCTTGTGTTTGACTATAGTGAGTGGTCCCAAATTTTCTTAAAGACGCTTCAATGATTTTCTCACTATGATCTCCACGCTGCGATGCCCACTCTACCCCATATTTTTTTAAGTTAGTAGCTTTATTTTTTTCAACCGAGTGTAATCCAGCACATTTTGAACAGCAAAACTTACGATATGCTCTATCGTCTGGATTCCATTTTAACTTATTTCCGCAAATACACAGTGGTATTTCACCAATATCATTGCTAGCATGAAAAATAAGTTGTCTGGGATTCAAAATTCCATAGTCATAATAATTTTTAAAGATAGAATCCCATAACTCTGAATCTATTAGATGCTTTAGGGATAAGTATTTTCTATCTTGAAAGTCTTTAATCGTAATCGCCAGTTGAGTCATAGCTTTGATTGCCACCCATCCCTTGCCGAGTATAAGATGGGTTTAGTGAGTTCATTTCCAAAATATCGTCTCTAATATTTTGATTCTGCTTTTCTATATTTAGTATCCTTGTAAAGCTATTAGTGATAGCTGATGTGTAATACGCAAATGGATTCTGCGATTTTGATTCATCAAACTGTAGCCCAACCTGTGTAAGTTGAAGGATAGCCTGCGCTTGCATTTCGTCACGGTATGAGTAACCGCGCCAGTTTGATCTTGTAACATACCTCTCGCATAGCTTCATATACATAGTGGCGAGTTTGTTGGTAATCTGCCCATGCGTCCTGCAAAACTCTCCAGTATTGATGTCACCTTGCCAATGACTTTTACCAACTAACTGCGGAACCAAGTTGTCGTCTAGCTTGTAATGCTGAAATGATGGAAAGTTTACCTTGACATACTTTTTCGGTGTTGGAGTAGCTAATGCTGCTGGCAAATCAACATCCAGCTCGCCCAATCCGTCGTCAAAAATTTCTGGATCATCAATAACTGATTCGACCTTTCCTTTGACCTTGTTACCCTTTATGATTTTCGGAACAGTAGGAGCAGCAAGTGGTATATGATTCCATGTCATCAGCCGAAAAATAACATCTTGCGGTTTAATACTGTCGACAGATACAACAGCCAGCTCGTTTCTAGGTTTTTTACCTGCCATAAGCTCAAGTTCTTGAGATATTCGAGTAAGACGAGTTGCCCTAGCAGCAAGTGCTTCTGGCGGAAAAGTAGCAGTAACTGATTCTGACTCGCCTGTGTCCTCATCAACAATAATGCGAGTTTCAGTTTTTTCTTTTAACAATCCTGGAATGTCAGCTAAATCACGTATAATAATATCGTAATCAGCGTATTCGGGTTTAGTAAAGATACAGTATGTGGTTTTGCTTTTGTGAATCTCTTTAAGAATGTCTTTGTTGTTCAGATAGTTTATTTTTTTAGTTGGTACGATTAGTGATGACATGAGACACGGTCCTTTAATATACTACTATTTTAACAAAGATAAATATCATATAGCAAGCGAAATGATATGACAACTACCACCTTTTTACTAACTTTGACGAATAACTATGGCAAATGAAGAAACATCAGCTATAGCTAGCCCAAACTCTCCAGCAGATCCGTTTATTGCTGAAGATCCATATGAGGTGGCAAAGGGTAGCGGATACTCTGATGCAAGGGTGTTAACCGACGACCAAAAAACTTGGATAGGTGGTGCTGATCCGAATGATCCTTATATCATGGCTAGGATGGAGGGAAGCTCTTTCACTTCAAGTGACAGTCTTAAAAATATGGGATCTAGCTTAGGCGGAGGTATAACCACGCTTGGAGCAAATATTAAAAATGGTATTTCAGATTCTGTCGCCAACATTGGTAATGGGATATCAAACGTTAAAAATAAAGTAGCAGCACTATTTACTCCAGGAAGCCCTGCCGCAGCGAACGCAGCGCAATCGTTAATCAAAGGATCTGGGGTAAGCGGCGCACTTTCTGCAGTATCAAACATCTCTGCTGGAAGGATACAAGCAGGCGGCGTTCCAATTCCGTCTACACTATCGGCCCCGTCCGACGCAGTAGCTAAGTGGTCTAACCCAGATGGAAGTACCAGTGGCTCTGCCGGCAGCAACTCTGATGATTGGAGATTAAAAGTCTCGCTGTTTGATCCGTCATTATTCAGTGGCGGGGTACTTATACCACTTGAAAAAACGGGCGGTTTTATATTTCCTGTAACTCCACAAATTAATATAACTCACACTGCCAAATATTCATCACTATCACCTACCCATAGCAACTATGCTATGCAGTTTTTTGAAAGTAGTGAAGTAGCTGCAATACAAATAACTGGTGAGTTTCCAGTTCAAAGCACTGAAGACGGGGCATACCTACTAGCTGGGTTATACTTGTTTAGGGCAGCTACTAAAATGTTTTGGGGAAACGATGCTTTGGCCGGAACTCCGCCCCCAATGTTAAAACTATCTGGGTATGGGGCTGAATATTTTCCAAACGTGCCTTGTGTATTGACCTCAATGCAACACACTATGCCCGAGGACAAAGATTACATTAATGTTGACGGAACTTGGATTCCAACGCTAAGTACACTAACTATTACACTGCAACCACTATACAGCAGAAATGCAATGACTAGTTTTGATTTAAAGCAATTTGCTGCTGGCGGGTTACTTGGGAAAGGATTCATTTAATGGCTACCGTGGCATATTCCAAATTTAGTCCATACGCAAAAACAAAATTGTTTGGGCAATTTCTAGACGTAATGGTCCCTAGAAATATAACGCAACTAAAATCTGATAAATCCTACACGATTGCTAAAATATATGATTATCGTCCTGATTTACTTGCCTACGATTTATATGGTGATACTAGATTGTGGTGGGTATTTGCAATGAGAAACCCAGATGTTCTTAAAGACCCGCTATTTGATTTTACTGTTGGTAATACTATAATTTTGCCAGATAAAGCTACTCTTTTCACTGATTTAGGAATTTAATGTGGCTGATAGAAATGTTTTGCATGATTATGCTACCTACACTTACCGATTAAGTTTACACGCAATAAGTCCTTCTAAATATAATGATTTAGTTGATTCACCAGATGGGTACAAACCCACTAATGTTTTAATTTCCAGTGGTGGTGCTCGTGGTAGCAGTTTCCCGCGTGACCCAAATTTCCATGAGGATTTTTACTTTGACAAACTTTCAATAGAAACTGTAACTGGGATGAGTGCTACTACTAGAAATACTAATGCTATCACTCTTAATTTTACAATTATTGAACCATATGGGCTTACCTTACTCAATCGTATTATTGATGTAGCAAGCAGCCTTGGTGCTGAGAATTTTAAAACAATGCCGTTTATACTGCAAATTGATTTTTTTGGTTCTAAAGATGACGGGATTCCGACACAAATAACTGATATAACTAAAAGGATACCGATACGGTTTCTTGAATTTAAAATGAAGGTTACTAATAAAGGTGGGGTTTATGAAATATCTGCAACACCGTATGGCCACACTGCTTTTGAGGAGACTGCGGTCACTACTCCCGTTAAACTTGAAGTAATGGCCAAAACAATTGGTGAATTTTTTAATGCCCATGCTCACGATCCTGGCAATTTAGCTCAAGTTGGTGAAGTAGTTTCTAAACGTGTTGCTTTGCAAAATGCAGTCACTAGCGCTCAACGATCTCAACGATCAACTCTCAATGATTCTGCTGCATCAGCAAGAGTAGAAAAATCTAAAAAAGATTTAGCTGCTTTTGTTGGAGTAACTCCGGCACCAGTTCAAATCACTAGTTATGCGGAAGCCGTAAATAAGTGGAATGATACCTTGCAGTTAGAAGGATTAATTGAGGTAGCGGATGTTATATCTTTTGAAGTTGATAAATCTTTCAAAGATTCAACTTTCCCTAAAGCAGCTGAAATTGCTAAAGATGCCATCGAAATGAAGCAAACTACTGATAAACAAACTGGGGTAGCAACAGCAAGGCATACAGCCGAAGGTGATGAAGTTCTTATTCCAATTAATCAAGGTACATCGGTAACTGAGGTAATTGGTATTGCAATGCGAAACAGTAAGTACATACGCGATCAAGTTTCTGAAGAGCCGACAAATAAGACTGGGTTTATAGATTGGTTCAAGATTATTCCAAAAGTTAAATTGCGCGCTTACGATAAAATTCGCAAAACTTTTGCTAAAGAGTACATTTATGTTATAAAAAAATTTAAAGCGCCAAACACTGAAAACAGATTTGCTGCAAAAACAACTCCAACCAAATCAGTTAAAGATTACAACTACATTTTTACTGGTAAAAATGATGATGTAATAGATTTAGACATGACGTTTGATACAACTTATTTTACTGTTGACTCGGCTAAAAATACAAATTTGAATAATGTGAATGGAACACCAACCTCAGATAAGAAAGGGACCGACGAAAAGTCAAAATCCGCGAATTATAAAGATAGTAAGCCTGGGCAAAGCAATGAAAATGATGCTCTCAAGCCACAGCTTCATTACTCTGCCAACTCAGCGTCCACCGCGTCAAACGAGTTAAACTCGACTGAAAGAAAGGTTGGTGAACTTCAAGCTCAGATGTTATCTAGTGCCGCGGGTGATATGCTTAGTGTTGATTTAAAAATAATAGGCGACCCTGCGTTCATTAAGCAAGATGATATTTTACATACATTAGCATCTGGAGAAACTACTACTGACGGTGGAATCGTCACTGACAATGAAGAAATTTATTGTAACTTAACTTTTTTAACCCCGAGCGATTATGATGATTCAACCGGGTTAGAAGATCCAAAACAATCGAAATATACTTCAAGTGTATTTTCAGGGTATTATAAAGTTCTTACCGTTACAAGCGAATTTCAACGTGGACAGTTTACTCAAACTCTGCATTTAGTTAGATCACCAATACAACCAGAAAAATAATTTATGGCTTCAAATAATAGAGTAGGAACTAAAACACCAAAATGGGTCAATCCAGCGTCAATTCCTGGAACACTCTTAAGTCCCGGACCGTATATTGGGGTCGTTAAAAATAATGTTGACGCTAATAGGTCTGGCAGAATAGAGGTATTCATTGAAGAATTTGGTGGCCTCGAAGGGCAGCCGTCACACTGGATAACAGTTCAGTATGCAAGTCCCTACTTGGGAGCATCGCGCTGGCCTGGCGTCAGGTCTGCTAAAAACAAAGAAAACACGTTCAAGACAGTAAACCATACTTATGGAATGTGGTTTACTCCACCTGACATAGGAAACTTTGTGCTAGTAACTTTCGTTGGTGGCAAAATTTCACGCGGGTTTTGGTTCGCTTGCGTAATGCCTGAGCTAACTCACTATGCTATTCCGGGTATTGCTGGATCTAACTTTTTAAAACTACCTGATGATGCAGCGTTGGCAGCGGCGGTAGATCAACCGCCATATCCTGTAGTAGAATATAACGACGCTAATGAAGGAAATATTAGCAGAGAAAATGAGTTTCTAACTATCCCCAAACCAATACATGAGCCACAGTTCCTTCACCTTCTTAAAGAAGGATTGGAGAACGATAAAAAACGCGGTGTATTAACTAGCAGTTCGCAACGTGAAAGCCCAAGTAGGGTGTTTGGTATTAGCACGCCAGGCCGCGACGGACCAGATAAAGATAAAGACACTCAGGCTGTTGAAAACAGACTCGGTGGGCATACGTTTGTAATGGATGACGGAGATGAAAGCGACCAAAATGACCTAATACGGTTGAGAACGGCTGCCGGCCACCAGATTCTAATGAACGATAGTGAAAAAGTGATCTACATTAGCAACTCGTCGGGCACTGTATGGATGGAGTTCACTGATGACGGCAAGATTCATGTATTTTCAGAATCTGACGTAAATGTGCGGTCCAATGGAACTCTTAATCTTCATGCTGAAAAAGACATTCATATGCATGCTAAAGAGAATATTACGATGTGGGCTGGCACTTCGATACATGAGCAAACAAAAGACTTTTCCATCAAAGGAACAACTACCTTGAAGATGTTTGGGCAAGAGACTGAGTTGTCTTCGGGTAGCACTTTAAAGTTACAATCAGCTACAACTGGATCTTGGGCCAATGGTGGGGACTTGATTCTTTCAACTGGTGGCAAAATTTATCTCAACACAATGCCCGCCCCTAGCGTTCCTACTCCGGGCAATATACCAATCAACACGTTTAAAGAAACAATTCCGACAAAACCCGCGCCGATTTACAAGTATAAAGTTAATTCATCAATAACTTCTACTGTAGCTGAACTGACCGCGCATGAGCCATGGGTCAAACATGCCAGTGGTGGAAGTAGTGCTGCCAGTGGTGGAAGTAGTGCTGCCAGTGGTGGAAGTAGTGCTGCCAGTGGTGGAGCACCTGGTGCTGGCCCTGCTGGTGCTAGCGGGCAAGGGGTACTTAAACCAACTATTACTAACGACGATATTTTAAAGCAAACACCAGGAGTTGATAGTATTGGTAAGATGAACCCGTCTGACGTTGCGGCGTTAAAAGCACAGTTAGCTAAAACAGAGTCGGGTGGTAAGTATGATGCAGAAAATCAGTTTGGTTATGTTGGAAAATACCAGTTTGGATCAGCCGCGCTGGCAGGTCAAGGATATATGAAGCCAGGGGTTAAACAAAGTGTTGCCAACATGAATAACCCAGACAACTGGACTGGTAAAGATGGTATTCATAGTATAGCAGATTTTAAAGCAAATCAAGCGGTTCAAGAAAAAGTTATGGATACTAACTTAGAAAACAACTATAAACAACTTTTGAAAAGTAAAACTGTTACCTCTGATTCTAGTCCAGCAGACATTGCTGGTAAATTGTCAGTTGCCCACTTACTTGGTGCTGGTGGTGCAAGCAAATGGGCCAAGGGCGGTGGTGGGCAAGATGCCAATGGTACGACGGGCGATAAATACTATAACAATGGTAAATATGCAGTAGTGACGGCCGCTGCTAAAAACAATCCACCAACATCAGGATAGCATATGGCACTCTATAATGGGTTTTCGACAGTTAACCGCAGCAAGAAGTTTGTAATACACGACTTTGAGCTGGCGAAGCAGGATTTAATGAATCACCTTTTTATTAAAAAAGGTGAAAAAATCATGGACCCTAACTTTGGAACCATAATATGGGGTGTGTTGTTTGACCAGCTAACGGACGAACTCAGAGACGCGATATCAAAAGACGTGACTAAAATAGTTAACTCTGACCCTAGACTCGTCGCAAACAATATTACCCTAACTGAATACCAACACGGAATTCAAGTGAAAATAGAGCTAACCTTTGTTGAAACTGATCAGAAGGATGTTCTCTACGTCAACTTTGCACAGTCAAAGTAATATACTAATATTATCGCAACGATAAATAACTATATAACTTCAATATAATTTATATAGTAAACTTAAAACATTAAATAAACTATATAATATAATTTATGACTCAATTAGTTCTAAAAGCATTCAAATACCGAATCTATCCCACTAAGGAACAGACTAGTTTTCTAGACCGTAACTTTGGAGCGGTTAGATATATCTGGAACCAATTCGTTGCATCTTTCAATCATAATTTTATTGGTCCTTGTTTGCCTCAAGACGAAAAGTTCATTAAAGACCTACCCGGAAAAGAATTCTTGACTGAAGTAATTAGTTACGGTCTACAACAGAAAAGAATGGACTGGGTTGAATTCAAGAAGCAATTCTTTTCTAAAAAGAGAGCAGTCAAATTAGGTAGACCAAAGTTCAAGAAAAAAGGAGTTTCTAATGATTCATTTAAAATTCCAGGTCAATGTCTAAAATTTAATTCCTGTATAAATTTTGAGACTTCTAGAATCAAATTACCAAAGATGTCGCCTATTAAACTAGTTATCGATAGAAAATTTTCTGGATTGTTGAAATCGGTAACAGTATCAAAGAATAAAGCCAACCAATATTTTGTTTCGGTTCTAGTTGAAGAACCTATAGAGCTGAAACAAAATACCGGTAGGAGTATTGGTATTGATCTGGGTTTAAAAGATTTACTTATCTGTTCAACAGGCATGAAAATCAGTAATCCTAGATGGTTTCGTAAAACCCAAACGAAACTAAAAATAACTCAAAGAGCATTTAGTAAGAAAGTTAAAGATTCATCCAGATACAAACAGATGAAACTTAAAGTGGCTAGACTTTATCTAAAAGTAACTAACCAAAGAAAGTTTATTTATGATAATCTATCAACTTGGTTAGTAAATAACTATGATACCATAATTATGGAATCACTTAAAGTCAAGAATATGATTAAGAATAGAAAATTATCTAAGTCAATTCAAGATGCTTCTTGGTCTACTTTAATCGGAATGGTCAGCTATAAATCTAACTGGTACGGTAAAACGTTCCATCAAATAGATACTTGGTTTCCTTCTTCTAAAACTTGTTCTTGTTGTGGTCATAAACTAGAATCTTTAGATCTCTCTATAAGAGAATGGACGTGTCCTAGTTGCAATACTAAACATGATCGAGATCTAAATGCTTCAGTAAACATACTCTATAAAGGTCTAGATGATCTTTATAGTTTAACATCGGCCGAATTAGCCGATTACAGATGTCGAGAGTCAGTAAATCCTAAAGTAGAAATACCAAAGGTAGATTCATTGAAACGTCTAGTCAGTTTTATAGATTTTTATAAAACGGCATAATTATCATAGTCAAGGATCAAAGCGATGTCTTCATCATCACGTCAGCACAGTTTATTAGCCGCAGAGGATTGGAAAAAAATATACCAGACCTTCCGCGAAGCAGATTTTCAATCTTACGATTTCGAGACTCTGCGCAAGAGTATGATCGACTATTTGAAACTGTATTATCCAGAGGATTTTAACGATTTCATTGAATCAAGTGAATACATTGCGCTGATTGATTTGATAGCATTTTTGGGGCAAAGTTTAGCATTCAGATCAGACTTAAACGCAAGGGAGAGTTTCATTGACACGGCAGAACGTCGTGACAGTATTTTGAAACTGGCTAGACTGATTAACTACAGTCCGAAACGAAGCATACCTGCGTCAGGATTTCTTAAGATTGAATCCATTGCTACTAGCGAAAAGTTAACTGATTCCACTGGAGTAAGTATTACTGGGCTTCCTATCACTTGGAACGACACTACAAATAACAACTGGTTAGAGCAGTTTACGATCATTATTAACGCTGCTCTAATAGATAATCAAACCATTGGTAAATCAGGGAATTCACAGTTAATCAATGGAATAATGAATTCTGAATATACCGTTAACTTAACAACAAATACTCAGCCAACATTCGCGTTTAACGCCATTGTCAATGGAGCTCAAACACCATTTGAGATCGTCAGTGTCACCTCCGTTGGGCAGCAATACATTTATGAAGTACCACCTATAGCAAATAACAGATTTAATCTGTTATATCGCAACGATAACCAAGGCAACGGTAGCATAAACACTGGATTCTTCCTATATTTTAAGCAAGGAGCATTGAGCACACTAGATTTCAACCTTGAAGAATCTTTGGCTAACCGTGTATTAACAGTTGGGTATAATGGAATCAACAACTCAGATGTATGGCTATACTCATTAGATGTAAATGGTGCAGTTGATGTTAAATGGACACCTGTACCAACGGTTGCTGGCATCAATGTAATATATAACAAATCCGTAGATAAAAATCTATTCCAAATCAATACTACTGTTAACGATAACATTGACTTAGTGTTTGGAGATGGAGCATTTTCGAATATACCTGTTGGAAACTTTAGATTGTATTTTAGAACAGGGAACGCCCAGGCATACAAAATTTTACCAACTGACATTCAAAATACTTCATTCTCGATTCCCTATGTGTCACGAGCTGGAAATGTCGAGACCTTGTCGATCTTCGCATCATTGAACTACACCGTGTCTAATGCTACTGCTAGCGAAACATCTGAAGAGATTAGGCAAAAAGCGCCACAACAATACTACACTCAAGGTAGAATGGTCACGGGTGAGGATTACAATATTGTACCATACACAAACTATGCTAATATATCTAAAGTAAAAGCAGTTAACAGATCAAGTAGTGGGGTAAGCAGATTCATTGATGTAAACGATAGCAGCGGGAAATATTCAAGTACAAACATCTTTGCTCAGGATGGTGTTCTGTACAAAACTGCTCAAGACTACGAACTAAAACTGTCTTTCTTGAATACGAACACTATCGGGCAAATCATCAGTGACACTGTGTCAAATATTTTGAACACACGCGAACTACTTCATCGCTACTACGATGAAGTAACTGCCTATCAATATCCGAACGCAGAATGGGTAATGAGTTCATTAAATATTGGCGGTAGCACTGGGTATTTTAAAAATATGTTGACTGGGCAAATACTTCAACTTGGAAATATTACCAGCACTGCTGGGTCACATATTAAAGTCGGGGCATTGATTAAATTCACTGCTGGAACAGGAAAATACTTTAATGCGCAAAACGTAATCCTTCGGGGTTCCCCAAGATTTGATGGAGACAAGTTATACATATATGCTTCAGTAGTTGCTGTGCTTGGTGACGGCACCAATGGTGGTATTGGTACTATGTTAAATGGCCAAGGGCCAGTGACATTAAGTATCAAAGTTCCGACGGGTGCGGCTGTTCATTCCATTATACCAAGATATAGCAACACATTAACTACATTGACTATTCAAGAAATGGTTACTGCTGTTGCTGTGAAATCTAACTTTTATCTGAACTATAATGCGGAGCAGAGTATTTGGGAGTTAACCATTGGCAATGTATATGACAACAACTGGATTATTAGATTTGAAAACGTTGCTAACGTAGGGTATTCGGTATACTGGCGCGGACTATCATATATATTTGAAAGCAAGAAGGAAACGAAGTTTTATTACGACAATAAAGTCAAAGTATATGACAGCAAAACTAATACTGTTATTCAAGACAATATTAAGTTTTTAAAAGTAAATGCACAACCACTGACTTCGTTGCCAATGGGGTTGGATTACCGCATGAACATACTGTCTAATATTACAGAGGCAGATGGGTATGTAAATCAAAATAAAGTAACCCTGACTTTTACTGATACCAATGCTGATGGAATTCCTGATGATCCATACATTTACAAAAGTTTAGTAGACAGCAGCAATATTGTATTTTTCAAGAAAATTATTAGTTATGATAGTTTTATTCAATGGGAGTCATTCGACTCTTCTTTAGTTGATACATTATATACTAGTGTTTTAGAGATACCTATTTCTCAATACAGCGAGGGGCAAGTATTTTATATTCAATCAACCACACCAGAATTTTATGTGTTAATGAATCTTCAAGGCGCTTACTCATTGGTAAGATCTACTGATTACGTGGCTAAGAACGGTAGAGACAACCTGTATTTCCAATATACGCATAACAGCCCTGGAAATAATAGAATAGATCCAAGCCCAAATAATATCATTGATATTTATGTGTTAACTAAGGAGTATGCGGAAGCGTATAATCTTTGGATTAAAGATACGACTGGAAAAATTGAAGAGCCATTGCCCCCAACTACTGAGGAGCTATCGTTAGAATACACTGGCTTACAAAAATTAAAGGCAATAAGCGATACAATAGTGTTAAGCTCTGCAAAGTTTAAGCCCTTATTTGGACCCACTGCCGAGTTGTCGTTACAAGCGACATTTAAAGTAGTTAAAAACGCGTCAGTAAACATAAGTGATAATGAAATTAAATCGCGTGTGATAGCAGCAGTGAACAGCTACTTTGATACAGCAAATTGGGATTTTGGAGAGTCGTTCTACTTTAGTGAGCTAAGTGCGTATCTTCACTCGACATTAAGTCCAGCCGCCTCATCTATTATTATCGTGCCTGTTGATGCAAAATCACTTTTTGGTAACCTGTATCAGATCAATGCTGAAGCTAACGAGATCTTAACTAGCTCTGCTACAGTCGCTAACGTTGAGATTATCAGCGCAATCACTGCAGCAACTCTTAACGCGAACGTAGCAGGGTAAATACATTACTACACTGTAAACCAATGACAACAAGAACAATCAACTTTTTACCAGACGTCTTTAAGACCCCAGCAAATCAGAAATTTTTGAATGCTACTCTTGATCAGTTAGTCACTGAGCCGCAGTTTAAGAAACTGAATGGATATATAGGTAGAAAGTTTGCACCGACCTTTAACAAAACTGACAACTACTTGCCTGAGAATTCTCGCAACAGAACCCAGTATCAGCTTGAACCGTCCGTTGTAGTAACAGACGAGATTAAAAATGTCAAGTTTTTTGCTAGTTACACTGATTTACTAAACAAAATCTATTACTATGGCGGTAATATTTCAAATCACTCTAGGTTGTTTGAAAATGAAGCATACTCATATGATGGGATGATAGATTTTGACAAACTGATAAACTTTAACCAGTATTACTGGATACCTGAAGGGCCTGCCGCAATAGAAATATACACAGGCGCAGTAAACTTATTTGATGACTTTGTAGTTACTCGTAATGACAGACTTGGCGCGTATCAAATATCTGGATTTGGTAGTGTTGAAAATCCAACTATTACTCTTGCTCGCGGTGGCACCTATACATTTCAACTTAACCAACCTGGGTCAAATTTTTGGATTCAAACTGAGCCAGGACTAGCTGGAAAGCAACGATACCAAAGAAATATTTCAACCCGTGACGTGTTGGGGGTAGATCGTAATGGTGCTGACAACGGTGTTGTCACCTTCACTGTTCCTCAAGCAGACGCTCAAGACTTTTTCAAGCGTATGCCTACACTCCCGCTGTCAGAATCTGACAGATCGTTGGCTACTAACCTAACTTATGATCAGATTGATTCACAACTGTGGAGCAACATAGTTGCGAAATTTGGGGGCATTGACGGTATAACTGACGCCTCCCTATTACAAAATACTCCACGAATTATATTCCTTCAAAATCTAATAGAGCCAACAACTTGGAATGATGCTGGAGTATATAATCGTGCTGACTACGGAGTAGAAAAATATGATGAAGGACAAGATATACCACAATCAAAACAATTTGATATATGGCAAATAAATCTTGAACCTACTGATGACGGCGATTATATTGTTAACATCGATTGGAATGCAACATTTCCAGTTTCAAACAAAATACACATCACTACCGGTAATGAAAACGCAGGCAGAGATTTTTATCGCAAGGATTTGTCTACTATTGAATTAGTTCCAGCTCTAACTGCTGAAAAAGATTTGTTATTTTTCAATGACGGAACTGATCAACGGTTTTACGGGCAAATAAAACTAGTAAATGATACTTCATCTATAATTGATGTGACCGATATTATTGGTAAAAAACAGTACTCAATAAAAGTTGGGGAAAAGACGCTGACACTGTCCAACGGAATGAAAATTAAATTTAACGCTGCGGTGACACCAGCAAGTTATATTAACAATTTTTATTATGTTGAAGGAGTTGGAAAATCTATTAGATTAGTCAAAACTGATTTGATGCAAACTCCGGAGTTGGATTTTAAAGGTATTACAACTATTCCGTTTGATATTTATGGTTATAGTATTGACAACTTTGATCAAATTTTAAACGGACCGACGAATCCAGACTATATTACTATCAACAGGTCGTCAGTTGATGCTAATGCGTGGTCAAGAAGTAATAGATGGTTCCACCAAGATATTATTTTGCAATCTGCTATATTTAACAATGTTGACCCTGACTATAATCAAGCACTCAGAGCTACTAGACCTATTATCGAGTTTGACCCAGATTTACAGTTGTTTAACAACGGTAGGATTGGTGGGCATGCCATTGATGTTGTTGATTTTTCCATTACTGATGCGTTGGTATATATTGAAGGCACCATCTCAACATATTTCACTGATCTAAAGTTTTCTGATGGGATGACCGTCATTTTTGCCAATGATAAAGATCCGACCGTAAGAAATAGGATTTATAAAGTAAGGATAGTTTCGGTTAACGATGAAGTAAGAGTACACTTAGTAAAAGTGGGTGATATTTCGCCGTATGATGTAGTTACCCCAAGAATGGGAATAACACTGCCATTGATACCTTTACTAAGCACCACCCCATATGAAGCTACTTATAATCACAATAACCGGCAGATAGATATTACTGCAGTGGGAGCCTCGAATTTTAAAACTATATCTGACATATCCTTAGACGGCGTCATGAGTCCAACGATTGGTATTACGCTTGGCCACAGTTTTTGGTTCAACGGCAACACTTGGACACATGCGCAGCAAAAAACAAATATCAACACCATGCCACTGTTTGATGTTGTGGATGAAAATCTGGTTAGTTTTTCCGATCAAACTGTGTATGCAAACACTGAGTTTGCGGGCTCGCCAATATTTTCTTATACCTTAGGTAGTGGGGTTACGGACTCGGTGTTGGGGTTCCCAATAGCATATCGCAGCATTGCTAATACTGGTGACATCTTGTTTACAAACAATGTTGACGCAGATTCATTCAACTACTTGTCTGGCATTACCACAACTTCAATCAAACTGAATACTGGATTTGTACCAGTTATCGCTTCAAGATTTCAGCTTAATAAGAAAAATGTTTGGGTAACTGAAGATCAAAATACAAAACAATATCAGCTGTTTTCTAATATTTGCGACGGAGTTACATCATATTATGAGATAGATATAACTCCAACTAACCTTACCAATATGCCTTCAGTATTTTTGTATATTAATGGTACGTTGATACAAGAACGCGATTCAGAAAACAATACACAATATGAGATCGTTAAAGTAGGGGATGTTTCTAGTGGTGTTCCAGCAGTGCTGACATTGTATGTAAAATACCCTATCGTAAAAGATGACAGGGTAGATTTTTTAATCTACTCTACTACATCATCTAATATTGGATATTACGAAATACCAGAGAATTTGGAGCTAAATGCACTGAATGAATCTTTTTCGCATATTACGTTGGGACAAATGCGTAAGCATGTCTTAAAAATAGCAGAGAAGTCCCCTGAACTAGTTGGTGTTCCATTGGCAAGCAATAACCTGCGAGATCTAGACATTAAATCTCGTGGTGGGAATATTTTGCAGCATAGTTCTCCGATGATTTACAGTTCATTATTCTTATTGAATGATGAAGTAAGTTTCATGGATAGTATACGTGCTGCACAGTTTGAATATTCAAAGTTTAAATATAAGTTCCTTGAAAATGCTGGAGAAATTGCAGCAAATCGCGGTAATGTACCTGCAACTGTTGACGCTATTATGCTCAAAATAAATGCAGTTAACAATATTCAAATGCCATGGTACTACTCTGACATGGTGCCATATGACCAAAATAAGAAAGTTATCGAGTACACAGTGTTAGCAACTGAAATCTTGGAATACGAAATTCCGACGATATTTGATGACACAAAACTCAGTAATCAAGCAATATTAGTATATGTAAACGGGATTCAGCTGATTAAAAATCATGACTATGAGTTTAGCAAAACTAGGCCGTCTATTGTGTTTAAACACTTGCTTGAATACGATGATGTTATTAACATTGTAATTTATGCTAATACTGATGGTTGCTATGTCCCAGAAACTCCAACAAAACTAGGGCTATACCCCAAGTTTACTCCAGAGATATTTATTGACGACACCTACCTTACCCCTATACAAGTAATTCGTGGGCATGATGGCAGCATAACTCCGGCATTTGGAGATGTTCGCGACGAGTTACTGCTTGAATTAGAGAAAAGAATATACAACAACATTAAAGCAACATATGACCCGTTAGTATTTGACATTAACAGCATTGTGCCAGAGCGATTCAGGAATACTGGATATATCAAATCAGAATTTGACAATATTATTAGCAGTAGTTATACTCAATGGTTGGGGTCAAACCGTGTCGCTATAACTACAAATGACTGGTTTGATGAAAAAAACTTTTTCACTTGGAACTACTCTAGCAACCGTATTTTCAATGCTGATCTTAGACTAAACAATACTGTATTACCGGGATATTGGAGAGGTATATTTTTGTTCTTGTATGGCACTGACGCCCCGCACACTAGGCCATGGGAATCACTTGGGTTCTCAGAAAAACCTGAATGGTGGGAAACATATTACGGAGTAGCCCCTTACACTGGCGGCAACTTGGTGCTATGGGGAGATCTAGAGCAAGGGTTGATTCGTGAAGGCCCACGCGCAGGCATTAACAAACTGTATGCAAGACCCGGCGTCACTAACATTATTCCAGTCACTGATTCTGGGGAACTACGCTCACCAGTATCGTTTTTGACACATGTGCCTGACACTGGCACTGCAAAAGCTCCATTTAACATGGGTGATGTTGGACCGATTGAATCTGCTTGGAGAAGAAGTAGTGACTATCCTTTCGCAGTGCAGCAAGCGATTGCGTTAATGCGTCCTAGTGTATATTTTGGAAGTTTGGCCAGCATACAAAAATATCGCCGCCACCCAGCAACTAATCAGTTTTTCATTGAAGATACAAAACAAAAAATAACACCATTGGATTTTGTTTTCAACGGTGAAAACATTGACGACACAATAATGCGCAATGCAGGATATACTAACTGGATTGTTGATTATGCTACTAGTCGTGGTGTTAATCCTAGTACGCTACTTCACAAATATGTAGACAGAGTGTCAATCAATCTTGGCTATAAGGTAGCAGGATTCACTGATAAAAACTATTTGAAAATTTATGCTGAGCAAAGTAATCCAAACAGTGCTAATAATTCAGTAGTAATACCTGATGAAAACTACAAGGTATATCTACATAAATCGTCACCAGTATCAGTCATTAACTATAGTGCGTTAGTTATAACCTCTACTCCGGCTGGGTTTACTGTTTCGGGGTATAATGTATCTAACCCAATATTCAAGATTATACCAAGTAATACCGCATCGGCTAAACATACAGTAACAGTTTTAAATTTAGCTGGCACAATTTATGAGGGATGGGAAGATGCAGTAGTAGATATTCCTTATGGACAAGAATTTAGAAATACACAACAAGTTGTTGACTTCATTGTGAGTTATGGTAGATATTTGATATCACTTGGACTCCAGTTTAAAACATTTGATCAATCACTCGGTGAAGAACGAAATTGGGAGTTATCGGTCAAGGAATTTTTAACTTGGGCGCAGCAAGGATGGGGAAATGGTAGTTTACTGGTGCTATCACCATTATTGAATGAGTTTACGGTAATACACCCGGCTGCAGTAGTAGATAAGATTGAAAACTCTAGATTAGGATCTAAGATACTTGACGTTGGATTTAACTTTATCCCGCCTAAACAAAGTTCTATTGTGCGCAATGACGGGGTGTTTTCAATAACTACTCCTGCGGATCGAACCATTGGCCTAGTGTCGTTAGCATTAGTTCAGTATGAGCATGTGCTGATATTTGACAATCAAACTGAGTTTAAAGATATTATCTATGCACCTGCATTGGGAAATCGACAATATAGGCTAAAACTCATTGGCAATAAGACAGATAACTGGACAGGGCAACTAAGCCTTCCAGGATTTATGCATACCAATGCAGATATAGCTGGCTGGGAAGTATTTAGAGATTACAACAAGGGCGAGATTGTTCAATACAAAGGAAACATTTATACGGCCTTGGCTAAGATTCTTGCCAGCGATAACTTTGACTTTACAAAATGGAAGCAGGTGGATTCTACTTTTTTCAAATCTGGAATTATTCCAAATCTGGCATATGGTGCTGGTAGATTTGAAAACATGTATGACATTGATGGGCAGGTTCAAGATAACAACTTAAATTCACTAAGTGATGGCCTAATAGGAAATCAATCTAGAAGCTACCTAATAGATTTGGGTATTTCCCCAACATCTCAATCCAAATTCTATCAAGGATTTATTAAAGACAAAGGCACACATGCTGCTATTTCTGCTTTGGGCGATTTGTCAATAAATCATATCACTGGTAAAATTGCGGTAACTGAAGAATGGGCATTCCGTGTTGGAGAGTATGGTGCTCTTGAAAGCAACCAGTTCCTAGAAGTGCAGCTAGGCGAAGCATTGTTTAAACAAGATCCAGTAGCATTTAACTTGCAGAATCCAGGTGATGAGTTGCAATCTGAAAACTCTGTGACAATGTACTATAACACATTGTATAAAAAGCCGCTAACTTTCAGACCAAACTTCCTAAATGATAGAGATGATTCGGTAAACTCAGAAAACGATTTCCCGTCAGCAGGGTATGTTCATTTAGATGACATAGATGCTACAATTTTTGATTTGTCAAACCCAGCCTTCATTGGCGACTTAGCCTCAAAAGTATACAGTGGATTCAAGATTTGGGTAGCTAAAAACTTAGACGGGGATTGGGATGTTTTGCGCGTGTCTGAATCTCAAATACATATTACCAATGCTGACTATAACTTAGATGGAATTGCTGAGTTTACAACAGATCTACCGCACAAGCTATCGGTTGGTGAAGTATTTGTTATTAAAAACTTCTCCGCTGATGTTGATAACTTTTACCGTGTATATCGCATCACTAGTATGCATACTGTGTATGCTACGATTTCTTCAAGCCTTGAAGCAACAATGATTTCAACGCCAAATATGGAAGGATATGGAACTCTGTTTAATCTGTCAAGCATGCGTGTTGACGAGTTGATTGAAGTAGCTAATCTTACTCCGAAGTTTAGTTGGAAAGATGGTGACAAAGTATGGGCTGACAAAAATACAATCAACGGATGGGCAGTGTACAACAAAACAAGCCCGTGGAAATATTCTTCAGACTTAAATGAGCTAGGAGTCGACAATAAACCAATTCCGTTGTCACTAAGTGAGCAGTATGGGTCTACTATTGCATCAAATGAAGATGGGTCTATCGTCATAGTTGGATCTCCTGGTCAAATTGGAAAATTACCTAGACCATTTATTAAAAACTATTTGGGGCTTTATGAAATAAGTCCAGGCACTACTGATACTGAGCATTATAGAAGTGCGGATATATTTGGAAAAGCTATTGCCATTGGTGATAAGTCTATTGCAATAAGTTCAGATAACTTAGAGTATTATTCTGCAACTACACAAAGTAGCATCCTTACTTATTTGCTTGGTGTCGAAGGTAGCGGTGTTCAAAAGAATACATTGTATGACACCGCAGGCATAAAAATTACTGGAGCAACATTAGTAAGCCCTGGGGTCAACTACACCTCTATACCTGAAATTGTCATTACACCGGGGTATTATTATTCAGATAATGGGTCTGGATCGTATTACGTTGATTCTGGAAAAAACTTAGAAATAGAGATTGTTGGTGAGTTTGTTGATGCATCAACTGCGTTGTCAGCGGCGAACTTAGGATTTAATAGCAGCGGAGTAAGCGGTTATACGTGTCTAGATAACTTTACTGTCAATATTGCGGGGGGCGGTGGAACTGGCGCTCGTGCTGAGCTGATAACAGAAAGAGCTGTGCCGCTAACTGGCATTCCAGTGGATGACATAACTTTGACTGTACCTGATAATCTGTATGATACTGTACCAACTGTATCTATTGCTGCACCAGAAGTTTCTGGCGGTATTCAAGCAACTGCATCGTTAACAGTAGTGGCAGTGCCAGAGTCGTTTGGATCAATAGAAATCACCTTGACCTCGCTCGGCAGCAATTACACTCTTCCACCAGAAGTTGTCATCAGCGCACCAACAGATCCCTTAGGGATACAGGCTAACGCAGTTATTTTAGGAAATTATGTCTCGGCGGCAACAGGTTCAGTGACAGGTGTCACAATGGTCAATGCTGGGGATGGTTATCAAAAGCCACCATTTATAGTGTTTACTGGCGACGGCTCAGGGGCAGCCGCCCACGTCACTGGAACATTGGTTGGTGCTAAGTTAGCCTCGGTGGCGCTAACTGACGTAGGGCTGGGATACACTAGTAAGCCATATGCTCAAATATTCGGTGCTTCGACAGACACATCTCGAGCATCTATTGAAGGCGCACTCAACCCAAGCACTGGGTTTTACGAAATATCAGGAATCACCCTTACTGATCCGGGAGCAGGATACTTAGACACCCCAGTGATTGAAGTTTATGGTGGCGGCACGACGTTTGAAAATATTGCGTCAACTATCATTAAATCAGGGGTCGCGACTGTGCTAGGCGCTGCTGGTTCGTTAACTCTTAATAATTCATGGATCACAAACGCGGTTTCTAAATCTTTCTTTAATCCGTATGCAACTTTGTTTGCTGGTGTTTACGTGTTGGTTGATTTGGGTGTCAATGCAGAGCATAGTTTGTACATTTCATCCAATGGTGTGAATTGGGTAGAAAACATGATAATTGATAACAATGGGAAAGAACTTTTCTTGGGTGTGCCAATCATTGCAAATAATAAATTGTATGCGCTAGCTTGTCAACGGTCGATACCACCAGATTACGCTGCTATTACATCAAATACTATTTGGCTAATATCTACAGAAGATGGTAAAACATGGACTGCACAAGAAACTAATATGAAACCGATATTAGAGACATTAGATTTGTCAGTCATAAATAATCTAGATATTACCTATGTTAATAATAAGTTTGCTATTACCCAACTCAACGAAACCGAAACCGATACACTGCTTACATCAGACGATGGAATTATTTGGCAAGCAATAACAATATTGCCTGCCGCGGCAGAATCAGTGTTTCCTGTTAGAGCATATTACTGGTAGGTGAACTTATGAATAGCAACAAAATTTTTAGCAACGGTACGAAAAGTCTAATTCAAAAGACATTTGGATTAGTAAATTCACCAATAATATTTGCGTCCGCTACGGCAGATTTAACAACGTGGAATTCAATACAGGTTACCCCACCCGGGCAACCCGTGGCAGTAGCATCTTCCAGGACTACTGCACCACTGCCCCCGCCAATTACAAATCCTAGTAACTCTCTTAACGTGTCAATTGTACCACCGGCCATCAATGCTGGAACTCAAGTTGACTTGACAGTCTCAATTTCTGGTGGTGTTAAAAACGATACTGTTGTTTACACCTCAACTGAAGTTTAATGCGGCTACAGGAAATAATATGACTAAATTTTAATTACCATAAATTACCATAAATAACCATATAACTTCAATATAATTTATATATGGTAAACTTAAAACATTAACTAAACTATATAATCCAATATAATTTATGACTCAATTAGTTCTAAAATCATTCAAATACCGAATCTATCCCACTAAGGAACAGTCTAGTTTTCTGGACCGTAACTTTGGTGCGGTTAGATATATCTGGAATCAATTTGTTGCATCTTTCAATCATAATTTTATTGGTCCTTGTTTACCACAAGACGAAAAGTTCATTAAAGACCTATCTACTAGAGATTGGACATGTCCTAGCTGTGGTACTAAACATGATCGAGATCTAAATGCTTCAGTAAACATACTCTATAAAGGTCTAGATGATCTTTATAGTTTAACATCGGCCGAATTAGCCGATTACAGACGTCGAGAGTCAGTAAATCCTAAAGTAGAAATACCGAAGGTAGATTCATTGAAACGTCTAGTCAGTTTTATAGATTTTTATAAAACGGCATAATTATGAAACTAATTGCAGCATTTAAAAGTAAAATAACAAACACAGTGGTCACTTTTGATGCATTTCGTGTTAAAATTGACACTGGACTAACAATTAAGGAGTTTGTAAGTAACGCGTATGTAACACCACCTTATTCACCTTCTCAGGTAGTTTCAAAGATTGCTGCTGATTTAATGCTGCTAACCGCGGATGATGCGCCGGGCATTACAATGCAAGAATATATAGACATTACTGAGTATTCGACAAATAATCTAAGTACAGCATCTGGGTATTCAACTGCTGATGTTATTGCAAAATTAATCGGTAATAGAGTAGTAGGGTATAAAAATTATGTCATCACAAGACTATCTGACCTTACTAATTTGAATAAAGTGTTAACTGAACCCGAGTGGGTTGCAACAACAGCGGCAGGTAATCCAACAATACCCCCAGTAGTGATCACCCCAGGAGAAAAGCATATATATCTTGACTCATCTGGCGCATACTCTGGACCATTGGATATCACTCCGCTATCGACGTCAACTACTTCAACTTCTCTTAAAGTTAATTTCTTGTTTGAAAATAAAAAGTATTTCAGGCCCGTATCAATACCAATATATCGATATACTGCATTTACACCAGGAAGCGGATTTACACCAGGAAGCGGACCTGATGCATCTACCCCTGCAACACCAAGAAGCCCGGGTAGCGGCGAAGATGCAGCCCACTTAGCGACCCCAGACATTGTGCAAAATGGAAGTGCTGCAGCTATTACAGTTCCAGAGCAGCAACAATATATAAATTGGTTAGCGGCACAACCCAATACCTTAGGTCAAGGAACAGTAAAGGATGCATGGATAAAAAGTGTCAGTACTGACCCTGCCACTCAGATTCCAATAGTAAAAAATAGTATTTTTATACAGACAATAAATGAAATTCGAAGATCAAATTCCCGCATTAAACTTCTGTGGGATGGTGGGGGAAATATAAGCCCATTTATTAAACCGTGGATAGCTAACACAGAACCGGAGTTTGATTGGAATAGTCTAACCACAGTGAATATTCCATGGACTAAAGTAGCAGTAAATGCGTATGCAAATGATCCTGCAGTAAGAAATGGCAGATCATCTGAACTGACACTTTGGCAGTACGCAATGAGTATAGGCAAAACAGCAGCAGATATAGATGCATTATACGGATGGCCAGCTGGAACATCAATGGCGTGGGCTAGAGCAAACATACCAGATTTACAAAGTTCAAACTCATCTAATTATGTACCACCTGCTGCGACTAGTAGTATAACTCCGAAACCCACACCAGTTCCTACACCAGTTCCTACTCCAGTTACTACATCAATACCCGCCACAACGGCCGCAACTCCCGCGACGCCTGCATGGACTAAAGTAGCAGTAAATGCGTATGCAAATGATCCTGCAGTAAGAAATGGCAGATCATCTGAACTGACACTTTGGCAGTACGCAATGAGTATAGGCAAAACAGCAGCAGATATAGATGCATTATACGGATGGCCAGCTGGAACATCAATGGCGTGGGCGAAGGCAAATAACCTATGAAATCACTATATTCTGGCAGGATAAATATAATAAAGTCACACAGGTAAACGTTTAATATGCCAATGCCCGGGGAAAATTTATTTGGATGGGAAGTTTCCAATTTAACCACACTAGATGGAAACTTCGTTGCGACGTTAGAAACACAGCAAGAGTTCAATGATGGTAATCCTCAACACTATGTAATGTACCATCATTATTATTTGATGACATCAATTGATGGCGATACTTGGGATTACTCACTAATAACTGATGGTATTGAGTACTTTAACATTCCATCGTCTACACAAATTTCTGAGATAACACGATTTAACTCTATTTCATTAGTTAACGGCGAATATAAAATACTTGCCACTCGTACAATATATAGCAATCCGGTGGCAATTGGAGGAGTAGCGAATACAGATACTGAAAATTTGTTATATTCGACATCAGATTTAGCAGTATGGACATCTTCCATACTGCCTCGCAATGCGAGATGGACCTCTTTAGTTAATAATGCAGGGAGAGCTTGCATCATTGGTGACACAAAATCTGAGGTACACTTTACTCCTATAATAGTTACAAATTACTTGACAAATGGGGCAAAAGAAAGCACAGTTGATTCAGCCTCGACTACTGAAACCGCGGCATATTCGTATCTGTATAAAAGCAACTGGTACACTGATTTTACACGGCAAGCGAAAGCAACTGCATCCATTGAAGATACTAGCTTTACTATGACAGGTATAGTGTTAGATTCCGCCGGGGCAGGGTATTCCAAACCTCCAGCAGTTAGCTTTGTTGGTAGCTCAACTACTGCGGCAACTGCAGTAGCGTCTGCAAATAACACCCCAGCATATTTTGAAATCACTGGTATTGATGTTTCAGCTAACTCAGGGTATGGCCCAGCGTCGGGAATTACGGTCACTATCACTAATGCAGTGGGCGATACCACTGGCAGTGGCATTAGTTATTCAGTGTCTTCAAGTTATTTCAATACTAGGAGCACTATTACAGGAATAAGTTTAATAAATCCTGGTGATGGATATTTAACTGACCCTGTAGTAACAATAACCGGCACTGGACCAGCCACAACTTCTGCCACAGCAAAAATTCTTGCTCCAATAAACATTATTGGTGTTAATATGATCTCTGGGGGCTATGGGTACTCATCAGCACCAACGGTGTCCGTAACTAATGGTAACGCATTGACTAATGGCATCGGAATTGAAACAGTGTTTACACCAACCTTTTCAAGTCTACGCCCGTATATCATTCACGACGTAAAACTATTAAACCTTGGCTTGGGGTATATAGTTCCCCCGACAATAACTGTCGTTCCAACTATTAACAGCGCAGGTCAAACCACTGGGTCATCAGCAGTTATACAACTAGAATATGAAAAAAGTGGGTTTGGCAACACTATTTCTATTAGTAGTGATGGAATGTGGCTGTTTGCAAGCGCACCAAACGCAGGAAAAGTACAATGTTATAGAAAAAACTTTGCTGATGAGTTTACGCTAGCTTACTCAATAATTGGGGATAACAGCGGAGAGTTTGGGGCATCATTGGCATGCAGCTATAACGGAAACTACTTATTCGTTGGGTCACCAAAATCTGAGTATAACTCAACCTCGCAGTGTGGAGCAGTTTACATATACTCTATTCTGGCAGACTCGTACACACTTAGAGACGTTTTACAGCCAAATGAGCATCTAATAGATGGCAGGTTTGGCGAATCACTGCTCTTAACATTAGGTGGTACTGAGTTATTAGTTGGAGCACCAGGGTGGGCTATTCCAGATGAACGGTATTATTATGGAGCAGTTCATAGATATCTATTAGATATTCCACTTAATAATAGCAACTGGAAATTTAAATTTGTTCAACTAATTAAAAAACCGTTCCAACATGATATCGAACATTTTGGTACTACCATAGCAGTAGATACTAAAACTAAGCATCTAACAGTATCAAGTTCAGATGCATACTCTGTGTCGAGGGCGTCACAGGACGGATCGTATTTTATGCTTGATAATAGTACTACGACAGTCAGTGATTATGTAAGAAATTCCGGGGCAGTCTATTTATATGACCTTCTTGCTGGGAATAGCACCACAGTTTATTCATATAGTCAAGAACTCGGCGAATCTGGTATTAAAAACTTAGATACCTTTGGTAAATCACTTGCTGCTGGCAATGGGTGTATTTTTGTTGGGTCGCCAAACTTTGATGGCAATACTATTAATGGTGGTAAAGTAGCTATTTTTGAAAATAAATATTTGTCTCAGTCTTGGCAGTTGATTAGGAAACAGGAACCAAGAGTTGATTATAAGTCAGTCACTAGAAACTATATTTACAACCAAAAACAGCAGAATATTCTTGCGCACTTGGACATTTATGATCCAGCTAAGGGTAAGCTGCTTGGTGTAGCCGAGGACGATATAGAGTTTAAAACATCGTTTGACCCCGCAGCGTATAACAACACTGATCCAACTACTGACATCTATTGCTGGGGAAGTCAACAGGTAGGTAAAGTATGGTGGGATATAGACTCCGTGCGGTATATAGAGTATGAGCAAGGATCATTGGATTACCGCACTAGAAACTGGGGAAAAATGTTTCCAGGATCGACGGTAGATGTATATGAGTGGGTTTCAAGTAAAGTAAAACCGTCAGAATATAGTGGTGATGGCGTTCCTAAATACACCGATGACAGTAAATATGTTGTTCAGATGAATGTCCACCAAGCAACTGGACTAATAACCACAACATACTATTTCTGGGTTAAAAACAAAGAAACGTTTGACTCACTACTACCATTTAGAAATAGTAGCATACTTGAAATATCTAAGTTTATTGCCTACCCAACTCAACAAGATATTCCTTACGCTGCTTATATTAAAAATAATGCCGTGTCATTGTTTAACATCGCAAAGTATATTTCAGCCGATTCTACTATTTTTCATGTAGGGTATGATTTACTTAACACTGATACATTGATTCACAACGAGTTCAAGTTAGTAAATGAAACAGCATTGACTAGCGAGTTGCCATCAAATATTGTTGAAAAGCTAATAGATAGTTTGGCTGGTGAAGATCAGAACGGCAACATTGTTCCTGATTATAGATTAACGGAAGCAGAACGGTATGGCATCTCTATTAGACCACGCCAAACACTGCTAGTAAACAAACTGCAAGGTGTTAAAAATATTGTTCAATATGTTAACGCCGTGCTTAAAGATGTTCCTGCTGCTGAAGAGTTTGATTTAACTCAGTTGACGTCTGCTGATAAGATTCCGTTTACTTGGGATGAGCAAGGAAACTCTATGATAGTTGACTCGTACGAAGAACTATCATATTTAGATATGACCGCATTGCGGAAACCAGTTTACACACTGGCATCATTGAATGATCCTGATAATATAGCGACGGTTAAAACATCATTCGGACAAAGCATATTAGTTATGGCCGACGCTAACTTTGATAATGAATGGACTATTTACGAGGTTGACTACGAAAAAAATGACCTTGGAATATTAGATCAAACGACACCAGTGTTTAAACTAGCTAGGACACAAAGTTATCGCACTGCTGATTATTGGGATTATGCTGATTGGTATCTGCCAGGATATGATTTTACAATAAAACCAACATATACCGTTGACACTATTAAAGACATGGCTAAGTTAACCTTAGCTCCGAACGATACTATTCGTGTTCGCGATAGTGGCGGCGGCAAGTTTAAAGTATTTTCTGTTAACTATGATCTATCTACTACTGTAGTAGGAATTCAAAACGGAACTATCCAACTGTCTGACGCACTATGGTCGCACAATACTAACAAAATCGGCTTTGATAACGACAACTTTGATTCAGTTAAGTTTGATTTAAACCCCGGTGTAGAACTTAGAAACATATTATACGCATTGCGAGATTCAATATTTGTAAACACACTATCAACAGAGTTTACAAAAATGTTCTTCATGATGCTACAGTATATTCTGTCAGAACAGCGACTGGTTGATTGGGTGTTTAAATCTAGCTTTATTTCAGTTCTCCATAACTTGCGCCAACTTGCGCAATACCCTAGCTATGTTCGTGACAACCAAACATACCTTAGCGATTACATAAACGAAATAAAACCCTACCGCACTAAGATCCGTGAGTTTGTTACAAACTATGACGGGTATGACACGGGCAATATTACTGCGACAGATTTTGACTTACCATCGTATTACGATACAGACTTACAAACATGGCGTAGTCCAAACGGCGAGCATGCTAGGGATGCTGGGATCATTGCGTCAAGAGATGAATATTTATCTTGGAGGACTAATAATACATATCATATACAATCTGTAACCGTTGAGACTCCGGGCATTGGATATATAGTCCCACCTATCCTAACGGTTACCGGCGGTGGGTTGCCTGATGGTGATATTAGGCACGCAAAACTTACTGCAGTTGTGAGCTTTGCAACTGGTACGGTGCTAAAGGTAAACGTTGACTCCCACGGATCTGGATATACCTCTAGGCCAACCATTGTTGTCACTGGTGGCGGTGTCGATAATAGTAACATTGAAGGTGGAGTGGCGGCATGCTATGCTGTTATGGGCAATAGTAATGTCAGAACATTTGACACTGTGATTAAACTTGATAGAGTAAGCTATTCCACAGATATCACACCATGGCAAGCGAACACGGATTATAACGCCAACAACTATGTCACATTTCAGCACGTAGTTTACCAAGCCAACAACAGCATTAACAGCGGTGATTTCTTTAATATAACCCAGTTTACTGAAGTGGCTGATCATGGGTTAACTACAGCAGTGGACAGATCTTCGGCATATTATCAACCTACTCCTGGCATGGCTCCAAATATCCCAGAACGATTATTTGGCGGTGTTAGCTACCCAGGAAACACGCTTGACGGTAACAGATTGGGTGAAGAAGATTACGATGCGATCATTGAAAGCTATTTCACAGATTTAGAGCTAGGAACTAGCACGGATTATAGCAGCATAGTTGACAGCGGTAAGTTTATTTCAGCGTATACTAGTCACGCACCTGAGGAAATGCTGCCAGGTATGATGTATGATACCCTTTACATCACAGTTATTAATAAAGACACCGGAACACTACCTCCAGTTGGATTTAGAATCTCATCAGGGATGATTCAAGATTACTTCACATCGTTTGATATTGATTCTGTCACCATGTTTGACGGATCTAGCGAAAACTTTGATGAAGCACAAACTACCTTTAACGAGCTGCATACTGAGTTTGACGATGGGGTAGCAACTTTTGACCGCGAATCAATAAACTGGGATATTACTCGTGTTAGTGAGAGGAACACGACCGTATTAACTGAGCCCTTAGTATGGCCCCCAGTTGATGCGAACCCAGTGATTCATGTAGCCGATGTGTCGGCACTGCCCATTCCTAGCTTGCTGCTTAGAACACCAGGGGTGATTTACATTAACGGTGAGAGAATAACCTACTACACCATAGATCCGATAACTAATACACTAGGACAACTACGCCGTGGTGTCGCAGGAACAGGCATTGGGGCTGAATATCCAGTTGGTACGAAAGTGTCTGATATCAGCGCAGAACAACAATTGCCAGCAGGATCAGCCACTACGGCCTGGTACACAGCATTATCGGGTGTTGGGATAACAGGATACACCAATGATGGAACTGGATTGTTGCAGCAAACATCACCACAATCAGTATTCCTTCAGCAATCTCCGGCTGGTCCAGTATCAATATCTGTGTGAAACCTTAGGATAAATAACAATATGAATACTCAAAACAAATCACCGTTAACTGAAGATAGCAAACATTTATTGAAAACTCCTATTCGAAATGAGAAGAAGCCAGATGTTATTGCTGGGTTAAATGTTGAGGATATGATCAAAGTGTATGATCCAGAATCTGGCAAAGTTATTATAGAAGGTAGGGCATAAAATGAATGACTGTTTTGGAATTAAGCTAGAAGGATTTGTGAAGATTACTGATCCAACTACTAACGAAGTTTTGGTTGATCGTAAAAATAGCATTCATTACGAAAACTTTTCTGAATCATTAGCTTATAGTGTTGCTAACAAAGGCGATGCATATATGTACGTTATGGCGTTTGGTAATGGTGGGACCAGCGTTGATCCAACAGGAGTTATTACTTACTCTCCTCCAAACTCTGTAGGATCAACCGCTAAGTTATACAATCAAACGTACCAAAAAATCATTGACGACACCAGTGCCAACAATGTTGATCGCGCTAGAAACAGAATGGAAATTAGGCATACCCCCGGTGCTATTTACACTGATGTGTTTATGACCTGCCTATTAGATTATGGTGAACCCGCTGGCCAAGCAGCATTCGACAACAGCCAAAATTTAGAAAGCACTTATGTTTTTGATGAGTTGGGAATTCGTGGGTATGATAAATCAACCAATACATACAACAAGTTACTTACTCATGTAATTTTTCACCCCGTTCAAAAATCAGCAAATAGATTGATTCAAATCGACTACACTATACGTATCAGTTCGTTAACTAATTTAAGCAATATCGGATAATACTATGGCATATGATATTACATACACAGATGGAAGACGATACGCTACATTAGGTGAAGGAGCCCTTGACACTACCTTAGGTATTTCACTGATTGGTCAAAATTTTCACAATTATGGACAGCTGATTGGAAATAACTTTCTGCGATTACTTGAACATCACGCTAATACGACCGCCCCTACTTTTCCGATAGAAGGGCAACTTTGGTGGGATTCAGGCAATAAGCAACTTAAGGCATTTAATGGAACTGAGTTCAAAATCATTTCGAACTCACTTATTTCATCAGCGGCCCCGCTAACCGCTAAACCTGGTGAATTTTGGTGGAACAATAGTGATCAGCAACTATATGTATTAAACGATGCTAGTGAATGGGTCTTGATTGGTCCAGGAAGTAAAGCCGGGGATATTAACACAATTTTTGAATCCCACACACTAATTGACAATGCTAACATAACACATAAAGTATCTCTACTTAAAGTTGGGGGAAATGTTCTGTCGGTGTTAAGTAAAGACGCTGAGTTTACATTAAATGGAATATATCTTGGCCTTACTAAAATAATCCCCGGAATAAATTTAGTTTCTGGTATAAAAATTCAAGGTACTGCTACCAATGCTGATAACCTATTAGGACTTCCTGGAGCAGATTATATTAACAAGTTTACACCAGACGTTACTTTCACCGGTAATCTTGGCGCAAAAACACTTCAAGTAAGTTCAGCAGCACCGCTAATACTGGAAAGCGTGGGTAACGATAAAAGCATTACCACACTGCTTGGAGATTTGATTATATCTAATACTGCTGGTACTTTATTGTTTGATTCTCATGCTAATCAAGTAACGCTAGCCTCATCATCACCTAATAGTCCAAGTGCCCTTATAACAAAGCAGTATTTAGACCTTTCAGCATCAGCAGTTACTACTCAAGTTACTAACGATACTAACACTAAAATATCCAACCTAGTTAACGGGGCAACTCTCAATACTTTGCGTAAGTTGTCTGATGCGATTAATAATGATGCGAACTATTATACAACTGCTGCTAACTCTTTGCTAACTAAAGCTAATATTAACAGCCCGAATTTTGTTGGTACTCCGACACTAGTTACCCCGCTACCTATAACTGATAACTCAACCCGACTAGCTACTACGGCATTTGTCAAATCGGCTGTGTCTGATGTAGTTGGCTCACAGGGGGTTACTTTTACTGCCGCTAACTCTACCCTTACTGCGCCAGCTACCAACGAAGCACTAGTGTTTAACGGTACAAAATGGGTTAACAAAAATATTGACTCAACTATTACTGCAAAAATAAAGTCGTATTATGGAACTCCTGGTGAAGTCGAGTTAGCATTAGTCCCAGGATCTACTACTTCTACATCAGGGGGTGATGTGGTGGTAAGTTTAGCCACATCACCAGTGGCTGCAGGTGAGTACACTGCTATACAGAAAATTACAGTTGATACTAAGGGTAGGGTAACAAATATTGTAGCTTCGGTTCCTAACGTAAACAACCCAACCTTAACTTCTAAAGTTTACGACTCAACAACTTATTTGAGTTGGTGGCTCAGCGGAGTAGCCAGTGTTGGAGCAACACACTGGAACAATAATAATCTAAACTATTCTAATCAGTTTATTGATTCGACAAGTATGACGTACAGGAATCACCCGCTTTATCAAACTTACACTGAAACATTGACCTCTAAGCGATATGTGTCAACAATTTGTTGCCCGGCCTACTATGAATTTAAATGTGATCAACCTACTAGGGTGGTAATTCATAATTCATCAATGGTGGCATTGTCCAATTCAGTACCATTTAGTATTGCTTACTATTTGAAAGTAGAGAAGTTAAATGCTGCCACTGGAATTTGGGAAGTATACGATACGCACGAAGATAACACATGGGGTAAGGTAACAGATAGCACTGGGCAGCTTAACGGATTTAAGAGTATTTCTACAGAAACAACATCAGTATCAGGAGAGCAACTAAAAAGGGAACTTGTAGCAACATTTCCTAATGCTACAGTATTGCCTGGGATGACAGAAAACGGAATTGCGGTATCGCAGTATAATAACACTCTACAACCAGCATTGCCAGCTGGATTTAAGTATAGATTCACGCTCCAAGTGTATGGTGCAGCAAGTCAAAGCTATGCTACGTTGTCCATGATGGAAAATTCTACATGGTTTACGCTTAAAGGTGAATAAATGAATAACATATTTTTAACAGTAGTTGTAGATCCAATGACAATGCGTATAGTTTCGTATACACATCCATCTGACCCAAATTGTGCGGCCTATTCAGATTCATATAAACCAATCTACGATCTCAATGCAGCCAATATGGTTATTTCGTATTTTAGTGGAATAAAGATGGGAGTGCTACCTGAGCAAGATTTATATTTCAAACCGCAAACTTCAGAGATTACCTCTCTCCCAAGTGTTACTTCCGCTAAGGCAAACAAAATAAAAGAACTTTACGCTGAATGTGACTTTGTTTGCAAGAGCGGACTAGTGTCGTCAGTTCTAGGAACTCCTCATTTTTACCCTTCTCAACTGCTAGATCAGCAAAATATACAAGCGGCAGTATCCTCATCACTGTCGCCTTATGCAACCGTGGATTGGAGATTTAGCGTGACCTGCGCTGAAGCGGAAAATATTGACTCGACATGGGCATTGCGTGAGCATAGCAAGCAGCAAATTCAGCAGTTGGGAGATGCGTATGTGAGATTCATTGAGCAGAAACGCAAAACATTGCGAACTTTGATAAATATAGTTAATACTGTGCCTGATACTCCAACTTTAGAGAATTACCGTACAGTCAAGGGTATTTACTGGCATGGCCAGTCACAATAAAGTATAGATAAAATATGTCATTCACCATTAACTTTTACGACTCATCAACTACTCCTATTATTGTTGCGAACGGGACAGTAGATAACAGCACCAGTTTAACTCTCATCGGTAAAAACTATGCTGGGTATGGTGAGCCACAAAATGAAAACTTCCTTCACTTGCTTGAAAATTTTGCAAGCCCGGTCGCGCCATCGGGTTCAGTGGAAGGGCAGTTATGGTGGGATAAAGTTAACAAGAAACTGCTTGTAAGATCGGGTACTGGATGGAGAATGGTAAGTGGAACTAGTAACACTACTCTTGCTCCTACTACTGTTAGCAATGGTGAACTATGGTGGGACCCAACTACTCAACAGTTAAAGGTGTTCAACGGTTCATCATGGGACACGGTTGGCCCAATATTTACGTCGGCACAAGGTCAAACCGGTGAACGAGCAGTTACAGTAAATGATAACTTGGCCCAACCGCATGTAGTATCAATACTTAGTGTTGGAGGAGTAGACATGGCAGTCGTCAGTAAAGACCCTACATTTACGACTACTGATATTGCGGGATTTTCAACGATTAAGCCCGGCATCAACTTAAAAACATCGTATACCTACTACGGCAACAGCGAAAACGCCCTCAGCTTGGGCGGGGTTTTGGCTGCAAACTATTTGCGATCAGATGTAGCATCATCATCAAACTATCCTATCTCTACTTTGTCAAATGACGGTATTACCATTGGCGCATCTAGTGATTTTACGATCAAAGTCGTAAGTAACGCGGTTAAGCTGGTAGGAAACGTACCCAACCGCGACGTGGTAATGAGTGTAACATTGCCAAATGGTACTATTACTGATTCGTTGACTATTGTTGGTGCGAACGGGAGTGTACTAGTTGCTGGCAACCCAACTAACTCTCTTGGAGTAGCGACTAAACAATATGTTGACAGCTCACTTAATACATCTTTACAACAGTATTACCCACTTGATGGCTCAAGCGCGTTATCAAGTAGCATAACATTTGACGCTAACGGGCAATATTCCATTGGTTCTCCAAGTGCTAAAGTAGCGTTCTTACACTCACAGGGGGTGTCGACGGATGAAGTAGTGTCGGGCATTGGTGCCTTTAACAGCCTTACTTTAAGTGGTGCGGTTACAGCAAATAATCAAGCAGTAACTAAACTCTATGTTGATACTAACATTCAAATTGAAGCTACGACACGCCAGCAAAATATCAATACTGCAGTATCAACTCTGCTAGGCACTACCCCAACACTAAATACTTTGTCGGCACTAAGCCAAGCAGTTAATAATAGTGCTAGTTTTGGCACCGACGTAAATACCGCGTTGAGTAACAAAGCCCCACTGGTTAGTCCATCGTTTAGCGGCTCACCAACATCACCCACACCTGTTACGACTGACAACTCAACAAGAATAGCAACAACTGCCTTTGTTTCTACACTAGTAAACAATGTGGTGTCAGGCACAGCGCAAGATTTGACTCAGTATGCGTTGTTAGTGGACCCACATTTTGCCAAAATTACTATCGCATCTGGTGGTATAGCAACAACATCATCTGCGTTACTTGACATTGGGTCAGTGACAAACTCCTTCCGTACAGTTTATGCGACGACATTTAACGGTAATGCAACAACGGCAAACTACGCCGACTTAGCAGAAAACTATGTGGCAGATTTTCAATACGAGTCAGGCACAGTGTTAGTGTTTGGTGGTGAGTTTGAGGTAACTAAATCTACTGTCAATGATTTGCACTCAGTTGCTGGAGTCGTGTCAACAAACCCAGCTCATTTAATGAATAGTAATTGTGAAGGCGAGTTTGTAGTGGCATTGGCACTTCAAGGACGGTGCCCAGTTAAAGTAGTTGGCCCTGTTTGTAAAGGAGATTTGCTAGTAAGTGCTGAAGATGGGAGGGCTAGAGTAAACAATCGTCCTGAGTGTGGCACGGTATTAGGTAAATCATTGGAAAACTTTGATGGAGATTACGGAGTAGTTGAAATTTCGGTTGGCAGGTCATAACCTTTTTGACAGATAAATAAGTATACGCAGGATTAAAAATATATGAGTTACAACATTACAAAAACAAACGGCACCCCATTACAGACTGTATTTGACGGCACAGTGGACGCAAAACTATCAACTAGTATTACATTAGTTGGTAAAAATTATGCTGGATACGGATTATTCCTAAACGAAAACTTTGTTCACCTTTTAGAAAATTTTTCAAATACTACTGAGCCCCCACATCCGTTGGAAGGTCAAATTTGGTGGGATTTCACTAGCAAGGTTCTTAAAGTTAGAAACGGCACGGTTTGGAAATCAGTTGCCGGCTCAACTACTAGCGAAACCGCCCCAGCAAACCCTGTTATTGGTGATGTATGGTGGAATTCAGCTCTTAATCAGTTATTTGTTAAATCAAGTGCTGCCCCAAATCCTGATGGGTGGACTCTTGTCGGCCCTGTAGCTTCGGCAAATTTTGGTAAAACTGGGGCTTACCCTGAGGACATGGTTTCTACTGTTGATGCCTCAAACCATCACGTCGTTAAATTTTATATTGATAACAATGTAGTAGCAATTATTAGTCCAGATTCGTTTCAGAGTAACACTATTCCTGGGTTTTTAAATATTGTTCCTGGATTTAACTTGACTACTGTCCCTGCATCTGGGCAATCTGCTCCCATATTTAATGGCAAAGCAGCAGATGCTATTAACTTAGCTGGTGTTGCCGGAACTGATTATCTAAACAAAAACTTGGGTGGCACAGTAGCTGGCGCTGTAACTTTTACTAATACGGCTGGTGTCGGACTAACAAGCGATTTACAAGTTGCGTCGGACTCCGCGAACGTAAATATAACTTCATTGACTGCTGGCAAAGATTTGAAAGTTAAAATGTTTGGACAATCTACTGAGTCTATTAGAGTTGACAAAACTACGGGCAACGTTTGGCTAAAGGGATCTTTGGGGTTAGCTGAAGCAGCAACCGTTTCCTACGTTAACTCAGTAACGAGCGGAACATCCAGCTCAATTTTAAGTCGCACTGGGTCAAACACTATTACTGGCATCATTACTGCAGATGGTGCTGGCACAAGAGATTTTGGATCTGCGGTAGTTCCTTTTAAAGATATTTACGCTAACAATTTTAAGGGAACTGCAACTAACTCGTTAAGTTTGGGCGGTGTGTTAGCATCAAACTATGTTACTAAAACTGCACCACAAATAATGAACACTAACCTCACAGTTGAGGGAGTGTTCACTGCTGGTTTAAACTCAAGTTTTACTATAACCGCAGGTGGTGCTGGTGCTAATGTTATTTTATCTAGCAATATTGCTACAAATGACGTAATCTTTAAAGTAAAAGACTCTGGGAATACATTGCAGACCGCACTTACTTTAAGTTCCGCTGGATATGTATTCATTGGAAATGACCCATCAACTGGTAGCTATCCACTAATGGCAGCTACTAGACAGTATGTTGATAGCAAGATTTCGACCTCCACTGGTTTAACAACAATAACAACAAACATTCTCCCAGCTAGTAATAACACGTATAATGTGGGTTCACCTTCGTTAAAATGGGCATCAATGTATGCTACGACATTTAACGGAAACGCGACGACCGCAAACTACGCTGACTTGGCAGAAAGATACGCTGCTGATACAGTCTACGAGCCAGGAACGGTGGTGATGCTTGGTGGAACACACGAAATAACGATCTGTAATGATGATCTAAGTGATCAAGTGTTTGGAGTTATAAGCCAAGACCCAGCTTATTTGATGAATAATGGCGCTGGCTCTGACATGACCCACCCGCCCGTAGCACTTCAAGGTAGGATTTTGGTTAGAGTTGTCGGAACAGTAAGCAAGGGCGATCGCTTAGTAAGCGCAGGAAATGGTGTAGCCAGAGCAGCGAAACAAGGTGAAGCATCAACTTATACTGTATTAGGACGCGCTCTTGAGGATAAAGTAGACGAAAATGAGTCTAAAATTTCAGCCGTGGTATCGGTGGTCATATAAATGTAAACATACGGGAAATGTAATATGACATACGCAACAGGCGGCCTGATTCAAGCTGCAGATTACAATAATCTTATCAACGGAGCAAACTAGTTAAACACTGTTCTTGGCGTTGGTTATGGGGATGCTGGTTACGGACAAGTGCCTGTCGTAGCCGTCCCAGCCGTAGCCCCTGGCATCATTGTAACAGCAACACAGTGGGCAACATTGATTAACAAGCTCAATGCTGTCAAAACACACCAATCAGGTTCAGGAACTGGAATCGCAGCGCCAACCGCTGGGTCAATTGTTACATACTTGAGCACGCTGCAATCAAGCGTTAACTCTGTATATACTAACAGGGCATCTGCCGCTACCCTTGGCACTACTATCACTGGAACAGCTAACACTTTTAACTCTACTAATGCACCATACTCATCTGCACCGTCACAGTTCGTAGACACCAATGTTAGTTTTGCATCTGCTCAACACGCAAGATATTTTTTCAACGCTGGCGGCAGGATTAACTTTGTATGCTCTGCATCATCGTTGGGCGGCAACACTCGTAGCTCTAGTTTAGCGGGAACTATTAACACTCTGGCTAATTTAACGGTATACAATGCTTCTAACTCGTCAACAGCAGTTGGATATCGACAACTTACTACCTCGGCGCAAATAGCCAAAACAACTACTGCGGCAGCCCCTTATGCGAGCGCGTATTCTAATAATTATGCCGTTTTATAAAAATCTATAAAACTGACTAGACGTTTCAATGAATCTACCTTTGGTATTTCTACTTTAGGATTTACTGACTCTCGACGTCTGTAATCGGCTAATTCGTCCGATGTTAAACTATAAAGATCATCTAGACCTTTATTCAAAATGTTTACTGAAGCATTTAGATCTCTATCGTGAACAGTACCACAACTAGGGCATGTCCATTCTCTTATAGATAGATCTAAAGATTCTAGTTTATGGCTACAACAAGAACAAGTTTTAGAAGAAGGGTCAACTGCTACACGACTAAAGATCGTGTAGCTTGCCCACTCCTATGACCAACTGACAAGCATATGTCAGGTCTCTCGATTTTACTAGTCATTTTCTGTAGGGCCAATGGAGTTTTCCAAATCGCCTGTTGCTTGCGACTTCATTGCTTCCCCGTAGCAGTCAAGTTGACCGACACGGAGGATATTCTTAGCAGCATTTATATCACGATCATGATGGGTTCCGCAATTTGGACAAGTCCATTCTCTGGTTCCAAGATCCAGCTTTTCAAGTTTGTGATCGCAGGAACTACAGGTTTTACTGCTTGGATACCACCTATCGATTCGATGGTATGTTCTGCCTGCACTGTTTGACTTGTAAGAAATCATATTAGTTAGTGTAGCCCACGCCACTTCATGAATTGCTCGACTCAACTTCCTGTTTTGGAGCATATTTTTACTTGAAAGGTTTTCGACATAGATAGAGTCATAATTATCAACCAAATATCTTGATACCAGATGATAGTATTCGTTTCTCTGCCGTGTCAATTTCGAGTAAAGACGTGCTACCTGCAGGCGCAGGAGCTCGTGATTCTTGCTGCTTTTATCAGTTCTTGCAAACTGCTTTTGATTTACCTTCAACAATTGTTTGGTTTTTACAATGTTTGGCAAATCATTTGGTCTCTTGAATTTTACCCCATCACTTGTGATGAGCAAATCCTTAAGACCTAAGTCACACCCAATCTCTTTTAAAGAGATTGGTTGTAATGATACTTCTGTTTCAACTAAAATTGATGCGTAGTATCTTCCATCAGGATTCTTTGAAATAGTTGTTGATTTGATTACCGAATCAACTGGAATTTCTCTGTGAACTACTGCTTTTACTGCTTTCAATTTTGGAATCTGTAATGATCCATCTTCATTTATGCGAACACCACGTGTTCTGTATGACTGACGGGAATTCTTGTTTTTGAATTTTGGCAAGGATATTTTAGGCCCTTTTCTCTTACCAGTTATTGATTTGAAGAAGTTATCGTAAGCAACTGACAGGTCTTCTGCTGCCATTTGTAGGGCAATTGAATCTACTTCCCTTAACCACACCTTCGTGTCTTTTAGTTGGGTGATGTCTTTGTTGATATCAAAATTGCTCAGGTTCTTTTCTTTGTTTTTGTATCTAACTTGCTGCTCTACCAAATAATGGTTAAAGATCACTCGTTTACATCCAAAGGTTTTACTCAGAAGGACTTGTTGGTCTTCCGTTGGGTAAATCCGGTATTTGTATGCGAGTAGTTGTTTCATGCTATTATTTATCTGATCTGTTTCTTTGTCATAAATATTTTTATACAAAATTAAGAAAGACCATCAAATGGGAGAAACATATATTTTGGTCATCTGGTTACTTTGTTTGTTCTACAGGAGATGCATCAACTGAAACAATAGCCAAATACATAGCTGAACAAGGATGATTTGTTCGCTTACATCCACTGGACTGAAGATCCAGTGGTTTTACGCTCAGTAATAAATCCTGCCCCTCCAGTTATAAAAATATTCATAGTTAAAATCTTAGGGCATATTCAGTTTGCTGAACATCAGTCATTGTAGCATACAGTATTACTTTGTGCATCTGTTTAGATTCGTTAGTTAGCACCGTTTGCTGTAACTTGATTCCACGCTCTTTGCACCATCTGCCCACTGGATGGTGCTTGCTGACCATCTCATCCATCTCTTCTTTAGCCTGCTCAAGATGGTTAGCTTGAAATAAGCTAAAGAAATCTATGTCGATTTCTTTAATGACGATACGATTAGCCACCTCACACTGCCATTGGCGCTTTGATTGCGTCGTGACATTTGTATCCCTCAAGACTAAAGTCATCCATTTTAAATGAGTTGATATCCATTATCTCTTTATTCATTATAAGAATAGGTAGCAGCAATGGTTCACGGGATAACTGCTCTTTAACCTGCTCAATGTGGTTGCTGTATATGTGAGCATCACCCGTTGTATGAATAAACTCTCCTACCCCCAATCCGCACACTTGAGCAATCATGTGGGTAAGCAATGAATATGACGCAATATTAAACGGGCAACCTAAGAAGAAATCATTTGAACGTTGATACATATGGCAGCTAAGTTCATTCTTAGAGTTGACATAAAACTGTGCCATAATATGACATGGTGGCAATGCCATTTGATCTAGCTCAGAAGGATTCCACGCGCTCAAAATATGCCTGCGACCGTATGGATCTTTCTTGATTCCGTCAATCAAGTTAGCTAGTTGATCAATCTCAACTGGCTCTTCTTCGCTTGAACTAATCCAATGCTTCTTACCAGTCTGCCAATGCCGAAACTGAACCCCATATATACGCCCAACGTCACCGTTAAACTTAGCCTTGTCTTTCCAATACGGAGCCTGCGCATTGCCAGTCCAGATAGTTTTCTTATCTGCATCACGAGTTCCGTGCAAGATCTCGCATAGTCGTCTCTCATCTCCACTGCCTTCAATGAACCACAACAGTTCAGAAACGACTGCACGCCAAGCTAGCTTCTTAGTAGTAACTGCAGGGAAGCCAGCACGAAGATCATATCGTTGTTGCGTTCCGAACAACCCAATGGTACCCGTCCCAGTCCTATCCATACGAACGTCACCCAATGTCAAAATGTTTGACAACGCGTCTAAATATTGCTTCATAGTTTACAGATTCTTTAAGATTTTGTCAGTTACGGGTTGAACGACGCTGGCTACTGAATCAATACAGATAAAGAAATCTACATCCTCAACCATGGCATCAAGCGAATCTAGTTTGTGGTTAATCTCAGATTCAATGTCCTTTGGTTTGCGACCTTCAGCAATCAACTGTTTAATATTGATGTTAACTTTAGATCCGTCAATCAGATTGACTGTTAGATATTCTAGCATTTCCACTGGGACTTCTTCCTTAGTTACAGAACGAAGGATTGTTTCCCAGTGTTGTCTAGCACTAACATTGATCTTTTTAGACTTTTGTTTTCTTGGTTTCTTTGGTGTTGACATTTTTTGCTGTGGCCTTCATAGCTGTAGTAGCACTTTTACTCTTGACAGTAGCTGGTTTAGCTGCGGTTGTAGTTTTTTTAGCACTAACAGTATTTACAGTTTTCGCTGGTTTTTTAGCTACAGCAGGCGATAACGCCGCTGCTTCAGATTCAAGTCTAGCAGCTTCAGCTAGCAAAGATGTTGCCTCACTGCGCATACGAGCAGCCTGAGTCACTTGCTGAGCAGCAATCGCCTCGTCAGTCAATACATCGTTTAGTCCAGCTTGCAACGCTGGAACTGCAGGAGCAGATTTCGCCTTGTTAGCTGGTTCGCCAACATTGCGTGGTGGGGTTGAGTTGTCACGCTTCTTGTGCTGTAGCCCAGACTGTGAGTCAACCTCAGCCATACGCTTAACAGCATCAGCGCCCAGAGCCATTTCAGCCAATAGTTTGTTCAACTCGTCTAAGCGAATCCTTGCTGCCGGCGTTGGCGTCATGATGACTTGCGAAGTTTGCACCTTCTTCATGAAGCCTTCCTTGTGAATAACTTCAAGAGCGTTGCGCCCATCGGCCATTAAAATACGATGTAAGGCATCCGCAAGGTTGTCAGATTGCTGTCCAGGCGCACTTTCCAAGCAACGCATAACCTCATCGTGAATCAACCTTGGCAAGAGATCACTGTAAACGATCAAACACATATGATCTTCACCCGGGACCTGCCTAAATAAAACTACTACTTTACGGTCATTGTGTGACCCAATATGTTTGAGCATAATGTTCTCCTATCCTTAAGCGGCGGCTGTTGCTGCTGGGGTAACTTCTGGGGTTGGCTCTGCTGCGGCAGTGCCAGTGTCAGATTGCGCTGCTTCTGGCTTTTTCAATGCGCCAGCGGCATCTAAGAACTTGAACACGCGGTCATACAATCCACCAACTGCTGACAATTCCTCCGCTTTAAACGCACCACGAGAAGCAGCGACTTGAACGATTTGAAGTACCATAGTCAAGTCTTGAATAGTGAGTCCAGGCGCTTCAGTTGTTGTTTCAGTTGTTGTTTCAGTTGTTGTTTCAGTTGTTGTATCGGTTGTCATATTTTCTCCTATAATGTTAAATATGTGTTAGTATTTACCTTACTTGGGTAGGCAGCAGAAATTTTTTAAATTTTTTAGTAAGATATTGACTCTTCGGCAATTATTTGAGGAAGAAATAGTGAAAAATAAGTAGCTTCAGAGTGATTTTCAAACCCAACTGTCAAGTTTCCACCCGCACTGTTGTTAATGTAGAACCGTCCATCAGTGTTTTCATGCAGCCAGTTCAATACTGGTAGTAGACTGGCTGTCACTGTCAGCGATACGAAGTGCGCAGGGCAAAACTCTACCCTGCGCAAACGATGCACTGCTAGCGGGTTTACTTCATTGTGTTTGAGCATGGGCGGTAACCTCCGTGTGTCTGGGTTTGGGCGGCATCTTGCCTTGAATTCTGGCCCTACTAACAGCAATATCCGCGTCAGTAGGTGTCCAAGCATCGTTGAGCTTGAATCCGTAAAACTCGAGCTCCAAGTTGCGGAACTGGTATGAAACGTTGAACCCACGAGCCAAACACTCGGCATGAAGCTGGTTATAGCGGCGCCACAGCCAGCCGAGCTTGTTGGTGAAAAACTTGACATGCCCCTTGCCAAGGGTAAATACTGATGGACGGTCTGCGTAGTCTGTTTTCAGTATACCCTTTAGCAGACAGTTTGGGATACGCTTTAGCTCACGATGCTCGGCCAGCAGATGCTGGTCGCACAGTTCTTCAACTGGCACAAGATTGATTCTAGTCATTAGTCTTCTTGATAGTAAGCAAAAGTACCGAACGGAGGCTCAATGGTAGTTGACCCGTGGATAATGAAGCATGTATCACAATATTCGGAATCACCCCATGAACTTCCTGGATAGCCGTCAGTAAACATGATGAACTTTTTAGGTTCAATGTCATTTTCCTTCATGAAGTCCCAGTTCACAGTAAAGTCTGTCCCACCACCACCCTGCGGTTCGTAAGTCAACAGTTCGTCCATGTTGTCTTGCGTAAAGATCGCTGGATTATACACTTCAGTATCAAAGGTCCACACGTGGATCTTGAAGGCATCATACATCTGCATAATGCCATGAATTTCACTGAAAAACTCTTTACATTGTTTATCGCTAATCGAGCCCGACAAGTCAACTGCAATACAGATGTCGATCATTTCAGCGTTATTTTGCCCAGGCAAGATAGCATCCAAATGCCACGAGCGACGTGATGGCTTCATAAAAGTGTAGTCAGCTTTGATGGTACTTTCAATCTGTTGTTGCAACAGCTCGCGCCAGTTCATCTTGGGCTCAGTCATGTCAGCTAGCATGCGTTTCACACCAGCTGGCAAGTTACCAGCACCACATGCCTGGGCAGCACTTACAACAGCTTCTTTGAGCTCGTCACGGATAGCTTTCTTTTCTTCTTCAGATAACTTTGGACGGCCCTTGCCTTCGCCATCTTCGCCCTCGCCCTCACCGTCCAGGTGCTCATCCAGCATTTGATCAAGCAAGTCATCAATATTGATCTTTTTAGCATTTTGGTACAGCTCGTCGTAAATCTCTTCAGACGACATGCCCTTGTACTTGGAGTCAAGCAGGATAGGAACGACAGTGATCTTCTCGCCAATACGTTGATCCATCAAGTCTTGATTCACAGCGTAATCAGCAGCAATGTTAAACAACTGCGGATCACGGTCACCACGCCGGCCCATGTGATCGAAAACGTTATGGAGAGTTTCATGACCAAAAAGGAACTCAACTTGCTTGAGCGGCATCTTGTCAATTAGCCGTGAGTTGTAGTAGAAATGACGTCCATCTGTAGCGGCAGTAGGTAACCACTCGTCGGCATTTTTAATAATCAAGCGGGTTGCAAGATTACCAAAGAACGGAGCCTTCAAAAGCAGTCCGATACGTGCGGTCACGAGCTTTTCAACAGCTCGAGCATCCATCGCTGGGTCAGTAGGCACTGGGGTATATTCTTTGCGCTTTGCTGAACTGGTGGTATCTGATGCAGTTGCCATAATATGAGCCTTATAAAATTTGCTGTATGCAGGTATTATACACTATTATTATCACAAAGTCAATGGTTTTTTTGCCTGAAAGATAAATAAAAGCATAGAGTATATTACCACTCACCAACTAAAATGCTAGAACGACTTAAAAATTTACTCGATTCAACCCACTCAAATATATTTGGGCAAGTGTTAAAATCTAAAAAACATGCTGACCTTTATGAATGGGTAATGCAAAATACTCGAAATTTTACTGATATGAGCATAAAGGGGCGGTGTATTTACTTACTAGATGGAAGCCCTGATTTAAACTGTAAATACGGGAATCTGAAAAAAATAAAACAAGACAACAGTGGGGTTGGATTTTGCGGTTCAATAGCTAATTGTCAATGCTTTAAAGATCAGATGTCAGAATACGCTTCTCAACATACTGACATACAGGATCTTGTACAAAAACGAGTTGCAACTTGGCAACAAAAATACGGGTGCTCAAATGCAAGTAAATCAGATATTGTTAAACAAAAACGAAAAGATACAATGTCGCAACGTGATTATTCTGACGTGTTTACTAAAATGCAACACAAAAAAGAAACTGCTGGGTTTAATCAAGTAGTATCTAGAATGTCTGCTGATGTCATACCAAACTTTACACGGCAGGAGTACAAAGGATCATTGAGAAAAAATGTGTATTCTTGGAAATGCGTTCACTGTGACACTATTTTTTCTGGAGTAATTGAGTCAGGAAAAGTGCCTCGGTGCAAAACATGTTTTCCGCCGCAAGTTTCAACTGGCGAAAAAGAAGTAAGGCAGTATGTTGAACAGTTGGGATGTCAAACTATTAGCGGAGACAGAACAATTTTGGATGGTCTCGAAATCGACATTTACATTCCAAGCAAAAAAGTGGCAATAGAGTTTAATGGGGTATACTGGCATTCAGACAAATTTCGAACACCGACCTACCATGTTGACAAATTTTTAAAATGTAAGCAACAAGGTATCCGCCTCATTCAATTATTTGACGACGAATGGAAGATGCATCCAGACATTGTTAAATCTAGGTTAGCTAGTGTGATGGGGGTTGGAAACAGAATTTTTGCTAGAAAATGTGTACTATCCGAGATTGGCCTATTGGAATACAAAGATTTTGTGGAAAGCCATCATTTGCAAGGATATACCCCATCACCATTGCGGTATGGGTTAAAGTACGCCGGAGAATTAGTAGCAGTTATGGGTTTTGGAAGATCGCGGTATACTTCTCATAATTATGAAATGATTCGTTTTTGCTCAATTGGAAACGTAGTTGGCGGCGCAGGGAAACTTTTCTCACATTTTGTTTTAACTCACTCGCCGTCAAGCGTAGTGTCGTATGCTAATCGTTGCTGGAGCGATGGAGGTCTTTACCAAAAGCTAGGGTTCACTGACTGTACAACAAATGAAAGCAATGCTGGCTATTTCTATGTTAAAAATAGCAAACGGTACCATCGTTCTAATTTCACTAAAAAACGGTTAGTGTCAATGGGGTATGATCCCAGCCTGACTGAAGATTCAATTATGCGTGAAAACGGGTATGTGAAAGTTCATGATTGCGGCAACTACAAGTTTGTATGGACTAATCCAAATTTGGGTCCAATAACCGTACAGTGAACGCAGTTATCCACTCTTGGTAAGTGTACCCGTCCTTACATGCTAACAATTTAGCGTATTGAGTGAATTTTTCAGTTGATTGCCTGCGGATACACCACTGTAACGCATTTCTGACGTGGTCCCGTGTCATTTCGCCAAGCGGGATAGTGCGTAAATCTTCAGTCCACCACACCATATCTTTCAACGGATCACCAGTCAACACTGGACTATCATCATAATCAATGTCTGGTAACTCAACAGTGTTGCCTATTAGGATAGGGTTTGAAGTGTGCGGCATATTTACATTGTAACAGATGAAAAAGAGTGGGTCAAATATAAATTCACCATACTTTGATTTAGAAACTAAATAATAGTGTAGCCCACGGGACGGCAATCCCCGACTACTCTAACGTCACAGGAGACAGTCAGCATGATTATTTATACACCGCAGTTGATTATTGAAAATTTGCTTGATTCTCGTGGGAAACTATCATCAGCTCGACTTAAAAAGTTCAACGTTAACTTGCCCACTGAAGAGTTATATCAAATTGTTCATAATTTTCCTGGGCCTCAGAAATGCTTAGTATGTGAGTCCCCGACTCACTTTAAAAATTTTGCTCAAGGATATCTGCTTTTTTGCAGCACTAAATGCAGTGCTAACTCCCCAACAACCAAAAGCAAAAAATTCGCAACTAACATGGCAAAGTATGGAGCAGGTGAAGCCTTTAACACTGCTGCTGCAAGAGTTAAAATTCAGAAAGAAACTATGGAAAAATACGGTGTCACTCACACCAGTAAACTACCTGAAACTACTGAAAAACGGAGGGAAACTTGTTTGGCTACCTACGGAGTTGATAATGTCAACAAAGTTGCCTCAATTCGTGAAAAACAGCGAGATACTTACAGAAAAAAGACAGGGGTAAATCATCCATATCAAAACAAAAATTTAGTTGAAAACATGAATCAACTAAAGCGTGTTAAATGGTTACCACAAAAGTTGCAAGATTTGTTGCAGCATAATTTAATTCCAAATTTTGATACTAAAAATTATGATGGAGTTTTTGGGCGATATGAATGGTTGTGTTCAACATGCGGAACCAAATTTACTGCAAGGCTGGCAAATGGGAAGATTCCGCGGTGCCCTACATGTTTTCCGTACGGTCACAACAGTTCACAGCTTGAAACTGAAATTGCTGATCTAATCAGGAGCAAAGGCTTTGAGGTGATAACTGGGGATAGGAGAATTATTCATCCACTGGAATTGGATATCGTAATCCCAGAAAAAAAAGTAGCGATTGAAATCAATGGTGACTACTGGCATTCCGAATTGCAGGGTAAAGATCGTGACTACCACTTAAACAAAACAACACTGGCAAACAGTGCTGGGTATAGATTGATACACATTCTTCACTCACAATGGAATAAAAATCCAGAATTGGTGAAATCAAGGATTACGTCAGCATTGGGTGAAAATAAAAAAGTAATGGCAAGAAAATGCCAAGTGTTAAGAATTACGTCGGCAGTAGCGGCTAATTTTTTAAATTTGAATCATATCCAAGGTAATGTAGCAGCAAAAGTAGCCTACGGTATTCACTCTTCTGAACATGAACTGCTTGGAGTTATGACTTTTGGTAAGTCTAGATTTAATAAGTCTGCGGAATGGGAATTGCTTCGCTATTGCTCTAAACACGGGCTAAACATTACTGGGGGTGCCAGTAAACTATATGCTAAATTCAAAGAGGAATTCTCTCCTACCTCGGTTATTTCATACTGCGATTTAACATTTAACACTGGTAACTTATACAGTATGCTGGGATTTTCAATGTCTCACACTTCACCGCCAAATTACAAATACACACGAAATTATTCTGATTTAATTTCTAGGCAAGTTTGTCAAAAGCATAAATTGGCAAAACTGCTTGAAACATTTGACCCATCACTGACTGAATGGGAAAATATGCAGGCCAATGGCTATGATCGCATTTGGGACTGCGGTAATTCAGTTTGGATTTGGAAACAAAAATTATAATCATGAAGAAAGGGACTTAGGTCCCTTTCTTGTATATCTGCCAATTTAATTAGAACTCGCGGCTATTATGAAGCGGCCAAAACGTTTATGGAACTCATCAAACGATTTCATCTTTCCCGGAACAAACGGCAAATTGTAAAGAATTAGGCCTACCCGCGCACCCATTACAACAATCTCCGTTGTGAAATTGTCCATCATGAAACGGAAGAAGCAGTCTGCCATGTCGTGCCACTTGCCAGTTTTGTCGCCAGCGAGCTTTTTGTTGGCGTCCTGCATTTCGTAGCACATTGCAGTAACCAGCGAATACATAGCACTGATTTCTTTGGTCTTGAGTTCCTTGACTTTGCCATTCAAAATGTCAACCGGGTCAGGCAACTGACTGGAGATCTTACGGTGTGCCATGAACTTCACAGCCAACCCTTCACCAATGGAGCCAGCAACCAAGTCGGTAGTGGTGTTGTCGTGGGTGTCGTCGTCCAACAGTTCTGACACAAAAGTCCACGAACGTGGAGTAGCGAACGAACGGCTTGGGCTACGCGGATCAAAATCAAACAGGCTTTGCTTACTGAATGTAATGAAACCAACCACGTCCTTGTTGATACGGTTGTTAACTGCCCAGCTCAACCAGCTGTCAAAGTCAACACACATTTCCAAGTGAACGAAACGATTGGACAACGGAGCAGGCATACGATATGTCACACCCTTGTCACTTTCGCGGTTACCTGCAGCAACCATCACCACATTCTTTGGCAGCTTGTAAGTACCAACGCGGCGATTCAAGATCAGTTGATATGCTGCAGCTTGAACAGCAGGGGCAGCGGAGTTCATCTCGTCCAAGAAAAGCACCACGATAGGGTACTGTGCGGCAAGTTCTTCGCTAGGCAGTTCCACGGGCGGAGCCCAGCTCATCGTGCCAGTATCTTTGTTGAAATATGGAATCCCGCGGATGTCAGTGGGTTCTAACGTAGCCATACGCAGATCAATAACCAATCCACCCATCTCGTCAGCAATGCCGCTGACCAGCTCACTTTTTCCAATACCCATCGGGCCCCATAAGAACACAGGTCGTTGTTTCTTGAAGCACCGCAAGATGCTGGCACGAGCCTCGACTGCGGTAACTGTACGATTTTGACTGACCTGGGATGCGGCTGTAGCCATTTAGAACTCCTAAAAATAAACTAACTGATTTACTAACTGATGCGAGTATTATAACGCAGATCATGCGGTAAGTCAACTATTATTTTTGTTGTTAAAATACAACATATGGCCGTTGCCAAATCCAAACTGAATTACCGCAGTCCCAAATGCGATCATAGCCATTGGCCTGCATATTTTCCCATTCAGTCAGTGCTGGGTCAAATGTTTCAAGCAGTTTTGCCAATTTATGCTTTTGATACTTCATTCGTGATTCTAATTTGGCATGATTTTTGGTATACCAGTAATTTGGTGAGCTAATGCTACTTAAAACAAAATTTAAATTTTGATATAGCTTACCGGTATTCCATCTACGATCGCAGTATGATATAACAGATGATGGATTGTGTATTTTGATGAAGTGAGCAAATAACTTTGATGGCCCGCCAACAATGTTAACGTCTCGCGCAGTACAATACCTAAGTAACTCCCACTCGACTGATTTGTTAAACCTTGATTTTCCAAAGGTCATCAATGCGGCAAGCATGTTATCTGAGTATAACCCATACCTAATAGTTGATTGACAATACCCCTGCATGTGGGTTGCATTTAGAAAATTTTTAGCATCAAGACTTGATACTATTTTGATTTGACATTTGCGGGCCATTATCTTACTGCTAACACCCAGGATTGATTTTAGTCTTGATTTAACTAACTCTTGCTGACCCGCCCATTCGGTTGACCATATATGGACTAACCTATATCCTATTTTTTCGCAGGCAACTGTTTTGCCGGAATGGTAAGTCTTAGCCTTACCTCTATTTTCACTATGCCAGGCAACCCCGTTCAATTCAATTGCTACCTTTGCACTTGGTATTACAATATCCAACTCTTTTGGTTTCAACAACTTTCTGTCTGACGTCTGAAACGTGACACCAATAGATGTTAAAAACTCTTGAATCTGCCGCTCTGGCCACGACACACCGTGACGTGTAATATCAATGTTGAGATTGTTTTTAAAATGCGCAGTGAGCTGACTACCGTTGATGCCAAGAACTTTTGCTATTTCACTCACTGGCATTTTCAGTTCGTTAAACCACCGACTCATTTCAGTTTTGTCATTTTTTAAATCGATTATGCCAAGTGGAATATGACATTGGGAAGAGCGTTTACGCCCATAGAGTCGCATGGAAGTATTGTTAACTTTGTCTTTAACTTGTTGCGACTGCGATGGATTCTCAACCCCATATCTCAGCATTGAGGTCTCTTTTACTTTTAATTTAAATTCGGCAGTCTGAGTATAGTTTTTGCACCCGTATTTTGATAACTTAGTGGCTTCCTCTTTCGCTTTGTTTTCAGGAAGGCATAAGTTTGATTTGACTCCATATTTTGTAAAGCAGGTAGATTCAGTTTTGCTGCGAATAGCTGGATCTTTTTGGGCGCAGGTGCTGTTACAATAATTTGAATATCGTTTTAATTTGTTGCTAAACCCCAGACCTATTTTACCGCACATTGGACATGATAATGCATTGAAAATATTGTTTTCAACGTGCCATACTCTTTGCCTACCACTCACCTTGGTGTAAATTTGGTCAAGAAACTCAGTTTGGTGACAAATACTACTCCATTTTTCCTTGTCTGCCATTAGTGTTCTAAGTACAGTATAATCCATACTGTACTTAGCCAATGGGTATAGGATAATCTAAATCATGGAAATCTGCACGTCAATATCGTTGTAACGAGCGCACAGACCGACGGTAGCATTTTGATCAGTCTTCATATTTTGCAGGCTGGTAAATGCGGCATGCACTGCGGCGTTGGTGGATATCTGGTCGCCAATGCCCCAAATAATTTGTTTGGCAGTGACGTAAACGCTGACGCCCTTGACAATAACCCGGAACTTCTGCGATTGTTTGAACTTCATGTTACGTGCCTTTCTTTGCTACTATGCGAGTATTATAGCACCAAAAGGCTTGACTGTCAAGCCAAATGCAAGATGAGAGAATTTGAGTAGTCTCTCAATTTAACATAGTTAGCTGAATAATGTAGAGTTAATTTCAGCAGATATTTCAGCCCGCTTTCTACTTTTCTTAGACCCAACACTAACCGGTAGTGCCACACCAATGATGCTTGACTTTTGATCGCAGTCGAAAATGTGTGCAAACTTTTTTGTGGTTTGTGACTGATTTTCTAGATTCTTCATGCATGAGTCAGAAATTCTGAATCCGTATGAGTTGTCACTATTTGACTTTTTCTCAAAATAGCCAATGCCAGCAGTACCGCAAATATATTTGCTCTTATTACCGGCGGAGATTTCTGACCTTGCAGTTTCATAACCCAATTTAATCTTCCCTTGGATAATTGGGTCAGAAAAATCGTAAACTTCAGCAGAAGTAACTTCACTGATGTCGTTATCATATTTAATTCTGTATTGCTGCTGAATTTTTGCACATATTGGTGAATTTTCGTATGGTGTGGCGATGATACGATTCAATGTCATTGTGGCAATTGTTTGCGCAGAGGTTGCAGCTTCGTTTCGCGTTTTTACTTCAAGTCCAAGTGCAGCAATGTCTGGCTCGCTCCCACTTGACATTGTATAACCGTTTTCTAATAGCATATCTTCTGCTTTAAATCCTATATTACCATAATATTGTTTTGGTAATTTTGTTCCTACTTTAATGCCGTTAGTTAATCTGACAACTTTAAATGCTTTTTTGGCCATATATTATTCCTCGATTGAAAATAGTCCTGTGTTGGTAATTGTAGCTTCTTTCTTCTTCTCGGTCACTTTTTTCGGCTTCTTGTGCTGCACTGGTTCAAGACCGAGTTTTTGCGCCAGCTGTTCAGCGTTAGTAAAATTCGTGCCGTTGAAGCTGTAGTCATATGTTAATGCGTCATGGCAAACAATGTTTTTTTCAACTATATGGCGCAAGCGCTCTTGCCCGCACAGCAGCCTGTCACGGCATAGCTGCACATTGTCAGGCATGAGATCAACGCCGTAGATCGTTGATAACGCTTGCTCAAACGTTGCCCCATTCTCCATCTTCTTGATTAGAACTTCACTAAGGAACTGGCCGTCTCCACATGAGTTGTCAAGGAAGGTTTTTTCAGGGTCTGTGAAAACTTCAAGTGGTAACTGATCCAGCATTTCTTGGACCAGTGGTGTTGGAGTAAAAACTTCACCTGAGGATTTTATTCTTAACTTGTCGCGTTCAATGCCGCTCATGTACTCGCGGTTACGGGCGTGGTGGATGATGTTACTTAGCATAGTTGTCAAATATTCCCTTTACTTCTTCGTTGGTCCATTTTTTATTTTTGTCAAATGGTGGCACATACTTTAACGCATCATTAAACCCAGTATTAAATAATTTCTTCCACTTATCCATGTGTTCTAGAAAATACTCAGAAAACAAAAACGATTTAATGTTTTCAATTTGGGAATTGTTCTCTATTTCTACAGTAACATACTGTGTTTCAAAATCTAAATCTGAAATTTGAATGATATCTTCCCTAAAACTTTTACTTCTCGAAATACTCATTTTTCTTTTACCACAGAACCACGGTTCTCTTTTGCTAAACGCGCTTAACAGTAATTCTCCATCTTTTACTTTGTAGGTAGGGTAAATGTGTTGTTTTGATTTTGTTTTGCTATATGCAGGGCCATGATTATTTTGTTTAAACGCCCTTTTACTAATAGGAATTTTTTGTAACTTTTGCGCCAACTGTGCAAATTCAGTGTCAGTAACTGACGGATCAAAAATAGAATCCCCAAATTTGGCATATGAAATACCCAACTCTGATATTACTTTGATATTGCCGCGGTGAGTACGGTCTACGACCCATTTGCAAATTTTAGTCCCAACATCAAAATGCTTACCTGCAGTGAAATCAATTTCTTTTATACCGGGAGTTTCGGTTAGTGCAAATCGCTTTGACCCATTGGCTACTGCAACTGGGGTAACAAATGTCATTATACCAGTGTTGCTTAAAATTTCCAATGCTTGTTTTGAAAACTGGTTGTAAATTTTGTTTTGCTGATTATCTAGAGTGCTATTGTCTTGATATGGCGGGTTCCCCACCACGACATCAAATTTCATATCGGTATCCCATTTGAAAAAATCCTCGTATGACATCTTCTTATAAGTACCCACGAGCTTATTCATATTTATCGCCATGTCAATGAGCGCCAATGAATATTCAAATCCAAATACACGGGACTTGATATTTTCGTCACTATGGCCAGCTGCACGTAGGCGGCGTTCAATTTCTGCAACAAATTGTCCACCACCAATGGCTGGATCAAGAAAGGTAGTGGTTTTACTGCGCCACACTGACTTGGGGAACTGATCAAGCATTTCGTTGACTAGTTGCTTGAGTGGTTGAATTCGCGCTATCATTGCCATTTCATAAACTCGTATAGTTACATTATGCCATATTATAGCATTATTTCAGTAGAAAGTCAACTAGCAGTTATGCCTGAATTTGCAGTGTTTTGGCTGCTTTTTGCAGCGATGCAAGCCCAATTGGTAGCACGCCGCATCCCTTGCCGCTCATGTACTCGCGGTTACGGGCGTGGTGGATGACTTTATTTAACATTACTAAATTTTTCTAAGAATGCTTGAACGTCGTTATTTTTCCAAGTCTTAGATGTGTCAAACGGCGGCAAATATTTTAATGCATAGTTAAACCCATAGCCATCTAATTTTCTCCATTTGGCTGAGTGTTCTTTGAAATAATCAGATAAAATAAACGATTTAATATTGTCAATCTCAGTTTTAGATTTTACTGTAGTGCAAAGATATGCAACATAATAATCATCTACGTCCACTAAAATAGAATCAGTAGTTAGTGTTTTAGTCATTGGGATAATAATTTTTTTATGTGTAGCGAAGAAAGGTAAACGTTTACTATATCCAAATATTTCTTTATCACCATTTTTGTTAATTGAATATAATTTGTGCTGAAATTCTTTAGTTTTTGCTTTGCTTACAGCATCTCCGAAATTATTTTCACGAAACATACGCTTGTCTGGACTATTAGTCACTTTTTTCAAAGCAGCATATAACTTAGTAAACGATTCGTCGACTGTTGAAAAATCATAAATTGGTGTGTTTCTTAATTGAACATTTCTAGTTTTATCACGATTTATGATAGTTACTGTATTTTTCTTGAATGTTTTATCAATTACCCATCTGCAAATATTAATCCCGACATCAAAAAATTGGTCAGCTGTGAAATTAACTAATTTCACACCGCTGTAATTCATCAGAGAAAATCGTTTGCTTTTCTTTAAGACAGACGTTGGAGTAATGAATGAAATAATACCATTATCATTTAATACAGAAATAGCCTTCTTACAAATTAAATTGTAAATTTTATTTTGTCCGCCGACTTTGGTGCCATCCTGAAATGGCGGGTTCCCCACCACGACATCAAATTTCATATCTGTATCCCATTTGAAAAAATCCTCATACAGCATCTTCTTATAAGTGCCCACGAGCTTATTCATATTTATCGCCATGTCGACTAACGCGATAGAATATTCAAATCCAAATACACGGGACTTGATATTTTCATCATTGTGGCCAGCTGCCCTCAGGCGGCGTTCAATTTCTGCAACAAATTGTCCACCACCAATTGCGGGGTCAAGAAAGGTAGTGGTTTTACTGCGCCACACTGACTTGGGGAACTGATCAAGCATTTCGTTGACTAACTGTTTAAGTGGTTGAATTCGCGCTAGCATTGCCATTTCATGAACTCGTATAGTTACATTATGCCATATTATAGCATTATTTCAGTAGAAAGTCAACTGGCAGTTACGCCTGAATTTGTAGTGTTTTGGCTGCTATGCAAGCCCAATTGGTAGCACGCCACATCCCTTGCCGCTCATGTACTCGCGGTTACGGGCGTGGTGGATGACTTTATTTAACATTACTAAATTTTTCTAAGAATGCTTTTACTGATGCATTAGACCATTGTTTTTCAGTGTCAAATGGCGGGAGATATTTGATTGATTCATTGAAGCCATACCCGTCAAGGGCCTTCCATTTTTGGACAAACGCAGTAAAATATTTAGAAAATATAAATGATTTTATATTTTCTATTTCAGATTCTGATGATACTGCGAAACATACATTAGAGTCATCGTAATCTTTGGTACTTACAATTACAGATTCTTCAGATAACGACTTAGTCATCGACAATATTATTTTTCGTTTACCGTGAAAAAACGGTATTTTTTTCACGTAGCATGAAATAGTCTCTGATTTATCTTTATTTACATGCCACAGTGGATATTTAAATTCTGCGTCTTTGACTGCCCGTTTAGTAGGTCCTGGATTGTTTCTTAAAAACATTCGGCTTGTCGTGTCGGCAGTATAATTTTTAATATTTTGTGATGTGTTACTGATTTCTGGGTCAATTACCGCCTTATCAAAAATTACTTCTCCTTTGTTTACGTATGCAGTGGTCAAGTCTGAAGCGATAACTTTGATTTTACTATCTTTAGCACGATTTATAATCCAGCTACAAATGTTAACACCTTCAGTGAAGAAATTAGTTGAAGCGAAATTTACGTACGACAATCCATACTGGCCGATAATTGAAAATCTCTTAGATTTTTTGCATACAGATCCTGGAGTTATAAATGCCAGTATTCCAGTGGGAGACAGCAATGCTAACGCCTTCTTTGCAAACAAGTTGTATAATTTGTTTTGCTGCCCAGATTTATTGCCATCTTGGTATGGCGGGTTCCCCACCACGACATCAAATTTCATATCGGTATCCCATTTGAAAAAATCCTCGTATGGCATCTTGCGGTAAGTACCTACGAGCTTATTCATATTTATCGCGATATCAATGAGCGCCAATGAATATTCAAATCCAAATACACGGGACTTGATATTTTCATCACTATGGCCAGCTGCCCTCAGGCGGCGTTCAATTTCTGCAACAAACTGCCCGCCGCCAATTGCGGGGTCAAGAAAGGTAGTGGTTTTACTGCGCCACACTGACTTGGACAGTTGATCAAGCATTTCGTTGACTAACTGTTTAAGTGGTTGAATTCGCGCTAGCATTGCCATTTCATGAACTCGTGTAGTTACATTATGCTATATAATAGCATTATTTCAGTAGAAAGTCAACTGGCAGTTATGCCTGAATTTGCAGTGTTTTGGCTGCTTTTTGCAGCGATGCAAGCCCAATTGGTAGCACGCCGCATCCCTTGCCGCTCATGTATTAGCGGTTACGGGCGTAGCTATAACTTTACTTAACATTGACTTCTACGCATTTATCTATGTAATTGCGTTCAGCATTGGTAAACTTAAAGTGATCGTAAATTGTTTCGTCGGTCCACAGTAAATTCAAATCTAGGAATGGCAACGAGTTATAAAAATTTGTGCCGAAGTTATCGTTGTTCCAATAAATCATATGAATGAACTTAAACAATTTACTGCGGAAGACCGCATCGACCTTTTTTTGCGAACTCTTGCTAAACTTTTTCTTAGAAACAGTGGACTTGCTAGTTGCTGTAACGGAAGTATTTTTGTCGTAATAAATATTTAGTTTTTCGTAATGTAACCGTTGCGCCATTGAGATAACAACTGCGCCTTCGTTAGTGTTGGTAAACCCTGATGACACTTGAGAAAAGTTGTAAGATTCGTCAGTGTTGACTTTAGTTAAAATAGAGGAAGTTAGCTTAGTTAGCTTAATCAACGGTAAAGAAGTAAATTGATCTTTGCTTACGGTGTAAGTACCGTCTAACGTTACTGCCTCGAATGAGTCAGCACCTGAATTGTTGATAATAAAATAACTAAAGCAATTAGCATAACCCCCTACCTTAGGGAAATATTTGCTACATTCTTGGATGTTACATTCGACCATTTTTCCTTTAAATATGTCTGCATACAAATGCACTCCACCTTTAATAACATTTGCAGTATGCCCACACCATTTATTAGGAGTAATCATTGCCATATACCCGTCAGCGGATAGCATGTTGTATGCGGCATGCACAAATAGTGGCCATAGCGGTTGTGTCCCTGTTCCTTTCTCAGATTGATACGGGGGATTACCAATAATAACATCAAATTTCATATCTGTATCCCATTTGAAAAAATCCTCATACAGCATCTTCTTGTAAGTACCTACGAGCTTATTCATATTTATCGCGATATCAATGAGCGCCAATGAATACTCAAATCCAAATACACGGGACTTGATATTTTCATCATTGTGACCAGCTGCCCTCAGGCGGCGTTCAATCTCTGCAACAAACTGCCCACCACCAATTGCGGGGTCAAGAAAGGTAGTGGTTTTACTGCGCCACACTGACTTGGGGAGCTGATCAAGCATTTCGTTGACTAGTTGCTTGAGTGGTTGAATTCGCGCTAGCATTGCCATGACTCATGAACTCGTATAGTTACATTATGCCATATTATAGCATTATTACAGTAGAAAGTCAACTGGCAGTTATGCCTGAATTTGCAGTGTTTTTGCTGCTATGCAAGCCCAATTGGTAGCACGCCGCATCCCTTGCCGCTCATGTATTAGCGGTTACGGGCGTAGCTATAACTTTACTTAACATTTGCTTCAATGTAGTCAATTTCTTCTTTTGTCAAATTAAAGTAGGTATATAGTTCTTGATCTGTCCAGGACTTAGAGAAATCAATTATCGGGAGCATATATAAGGCTCCGGCATTAAAACCTCCTGTTTTTGTATTGTTGACAAAGAATACATATAGCTTTGATCTAAATACAGTCAGTGCGTTATCAGCTTCGATGGCTGTTTTAAATCGAATTTGGAAAGTATTACCCAACGCAACCCCTTTATTATCTCTCCACATATATCGATTCGGCTCTTTCTGAGAAAAATAATATCCACTATTATTGAATATAATTTTGTGCCCTTGCAATTTTGAAGTATCTAAGTCAGTAAACCATTTTTCCGTTGACGAGTAAAAAACTTGGTTTACAAAGTTATTAGTGGATGCATTTTGATAGTGTTCCATTGATTCTGGCCTTCGCGCTTCGAATCTCTCAAGAAGAGGCTGAGCTTTTGGAAAATCTTTCATCTTACTGCATATTCTTTGCGATGTTGCGTTGGCATCAGAACGATGAATTACTTTGCCAGTATACTTCTTCAATGAAGTAATTCCAGGAATACCAATTATTTTAGTTGGTAATGAAGTGTCAGTAATTGAAATAATATATGAACAAATTGTCTCCCCTACTGAAAAATAATTTACTGTGTCTAGATTGAGGTATTGAAGATTATATTTTGCAATTAGCTTTCTTGCAGTTTTGGCAGTTTTGTTTTGCCCGTCGATCCATAAATCAGGGGTCACAACCGCAATATATTGAGTTGCTAGTGGTGCAACTGTTTGCAAGAACGACAGCCATAGCTTAACTTTTTTAGCTTTACTGTCTTGAAATGGCGGGTTCCCCACCACGACATCAAACTTCATATCTGTATCCCATTTGAAAAAATCCTCGTACAACATCTTCTTATAAGTACCCACGAGCTTATTCATATTTATCGCCATGTCAATGAGCGCCAATGAATATTCAAATCCAAATACACGGGACTTGATATTTTCGTCACTATGGCCAGCTGCACGTAGGCGACGTTCAATCTCTGCAACAAACTGCCCACCACCAATTGCGGGGTCAAGAAAGGTAGTGGTTTTACTGCGCCACACTGACTTGGGGAGCTGATCAAGCATTTCGTTGACTAACTGTTTAAGTGGTTGAATTCGTTGTAACATTCACAGAGCTCGTAGTTATTTCGGATGCTAACAGTATAGCACCCTTATGCATAATTGTCAACTAGCAGTTAAGCCTGAATTTGTAGTGTTTTGGCTGCTTTTTGCAGCGATGCAAGCCCAATTGGTAGTACGCCGCGGTCGAACCACTCAAGAATTTTGTGCGGTGGCACGCCAAACTCTGTGGTAATGTATTCAGCGTAATCTGGCACCTCGTCGGCTCGGATCAAGCCGTCGCGTATTGACGTTTTCCCCGTCATGAACGCAACATATGGCAGGTGCTCAACAATGGTGATCAAAGTTTTGCGGGCCTTGTCAATCAACTTTAGCTCACCCTTGCTCATCTCTGATCGTGGGGTAGCCGCCGCCTTCTTTGCTGCTGGTCCAGTTTTACCCATGTCAGCAGCCGCGACTTTGGTTGCGCGACTGTAATCACCATTGCCGTTAGCAAGCATTTCAATCTCAGCTAACGTGAGCTCGCCCATGTCAGCTTGACGGCCAGTGACACGGCTGATGCTGTTACGCTCTAACAATTGCATCAGGTACGTATCATGCTCAATCTGCACTCGACCATTCTTGGAGCAAGCGAAAATATCAATGGTTTCAATCACAATGCGCAATGCAGCATCAACCTCAATGCCCTTACGTGCGGCGTAGTTGTTGGCAGCGGCTAGCATCATGCTGTCAAATTTGTCATCACGGTTAGGGTCGAAACTGAGTGAGAAAATGCGGCCCACCTTGCCAACTGCGCTCGGAGTTAAGGCGCGACTGATTTTTTGTGTAGTTGCACCCGCATCCCCTTCATCGTAGCACAGATACAGGCTAGTGATGTTGCCAATGCTGAACGACCGTTGAGCCATCCCCGCACTGAGGATGAGAACGTTTTGCCCATCTCTCTCAGCCTTCTCAATTTCTTCCTTGACGTGCTTCTCAGCTTTTTTGTTAGATGTTTCAACGCCGTACACTGGAATAATTCTCCATCCACTCAATACTTGTTGAGTAATGTTGACAATCTCAGTGAAGTGATCTAGTTTTGCGCTGCGACGAATGCTGCCTGGCAGAAACATCATTACGACTTGCATCTTGTCTACCTTGCCAATTTGGCGGGCGACAGTCATTTCTGGCAGGTTGTTTTGACCCAAAAACACTGCCTGCAAAATACGAGTCCACAAGCCCATAGCCTTGATTGGGTCTTTAGAAAACTTGCTCCAGCTTGCGAGAAAGTCATCACCGTCCACAAACAACATTGGGTCAAGTTTTCGTGCCTGCTCAACTGCACGGATCAAATCCATCTGATAAAATTCAACTGGTACTACCAATTGGCTACGCAATGGATCTACTTTGAAATGTTTTAACATACGGCTATTATAACAGATTATGAGTCAATTGTCAAACAACACCAGCCCGCGCCATTAGCAACTCTGCGTAAGTTGTCCCCAGATAATGGTCAATTTTCCAGTTTCCAACTGCACGCTCTCCGTTAGTGCCAGTCATTAAAATTACAACGTCTTGCTGTTTTTTTGCATCAATAAATGGGTCAGCTTGGTTTGCAGTGTGGGCACCGTAGTCAGCTTCGTCAATAAATACTAGCCGATTTTCAGGCAGCTCAAACAAGAAGTCAATACGGTCTTGCCGTTTTGTGCTGCCACACATACTAAGGAAAACTACCACTTGACTACCAGCAGCAAGTGCATCAGTTACCTCTTGCTGGTAGGTGTCAGAGCTGCTATCAATAACGGCCAAGTTGCGGAACTGCTCAAATGAGGTCAAGTCTTTTGCGAAACTTGAAAAGCTCGTCAAAACATAGCTCGCAATGACAGTTATTTTCGCACCAGTCTCAATCGCAAGTGCTCCAGCCCAAATTGTTTTTCCAAAGCGAGCGCAAAGCTCTGCCAAGCAAATACGCACACCAGCAGCAATAGCAGCTATGACGTTTTCTGCAGAATCAACCTGCCATTGCGATAGCCCCACAACTGGCAACGGTTGATTATGCTTGATGAGTTCTTTATTGACTCGAATAATTAACTCATTGCAATCAATCGTGTGGACGTCACCAGCCAAATGGTGGCCAATCGCTGGACGGATAACGTCGTCGATTTTTTGGTGTTTGCCAAAACGGCCTTTGTATTTTGCATATTCAGTGACGTCCCACATTTTGCGAATAATCACACGCCCGGCGTCAACTTTGTATTTTTGCCTAGCTAGAGATCCACGCACGTATTTTACCGTTTCTGCAAATGCAGCTTCGATAGTAGACGCTTCCGAGAAGTGATCACCAAATTTTGGCTCAGATTGTTTTGTGTCGGTGTCTTCCCAAACGTAGCAAATAGTGAATGCCATATATCAAACTCCTTCAATAGCACGACGGAAAATAATTTCCTGCTTGGCAAATGCTTTTTGTTCCCACGGCTGATCATAATATGGAGTCTTAGCTGAGTATTTTTTGCCAGCCCAAATAACGCTACCGCGCTTGCCTATCTTCATAGTGCCGCGGATAATCTGAGCACAGTGTACGAGCTCGTGAGCAAGTGATACCCCAAGCTCCATCAACTTTTGCGGCTTGAGAACAACCATCAAGCTGTCTACTTCAGGAATATAACGGGTCGAACCACTGTGCTCTTGCTCGTCAACAATAATGACCAACGCTTTCTTATTGCTCTCGATTTTGAGTTGCTTGAGCATGGACGGCAGCAGAGCTTGAATAAACTTGCGGCGCAAGTGGCTGGCTGCAATAACTGATATTTCCATGCTAGTACCTCTATTTGTTACGTGGATTATAACACGATCAAGAGGTTAAGTCAAGCTGTTAATAGTGTTGTTTTTATGCAACTTGTAGTCGTGATACCTACGGATAAAGTAGGTTCTGGCAATGGAAATAACAGTGAACCAGAGCGTAAGCTGAACATTGACAAACAGGGAGATATGAATGTTATATAGGGGGTAGAGGATGAGCTGCGATAGGATACTCACCGCGAATCCGATGGCAACGTTAGTGATTGCTTCTTGCAGGGATTGCAGTTTGGTTTGCTTCATGGTTACGTGGTGGCTGCGCGACACAGTCAGTTTGACAAGTTGGACAATTGGTCATTCGCCGTGGCGGCTTGACGGATTCTGTGAAATATTTGTTGCAAGCAAGACATTTAAACAGTAATTTCATTTTGATTCAGAAAATAAGGAACCACGAAAGTTCCTTATTTTCATTAGTTACACACTTTGGTTTAGAATGTGTGAGTCAACTCAACAGTGTAACCTGTTAAGAAGTTAGAACCAGCTTGACTGCGATATGCTTTACCAGACACAATGTTGGACTTAGTTAACGCATAGTTCACGTCAGCAGTGTAAGTAGTTGAATCAGCAGCAAGGCCACGATCAAACGACAGTTCACGCTCTACACTTGCTTCAGCACTGAATGCTGGAGTTAAGGCATAAGTAAAGCCTGGCTCAACTGCCCAATAACCGTAGTTATAACCAGTTCCAAATTCCTCGCCTAATGTACCGCGAACCCAGGTCTTTGCACCCCAAACGGTTGGCAAAGCATAGGTGACACGAGCCTCAACGGCGTTGCCAACTTGAGCTGCTTGGTCGCGAGTTGCAAGAGCACGTAGTTCGCCAGTTAACCCACCAAGGTAGCCTTCCAACGACTTACCAACAGCAACGCTGCCGGCGATAGTTTTATTGCCAACGGTTGTGCTTTCGACACGCCCGCCACCAAACGTTACGTACTCGCCAGCTGCCATAGCACCTGACATTGTCAATACTGCTACTGCAGCGATCATAGTTTTCTTCATCATTTTTCACTTTCTCCTTTAAAATAAGTTAGTGGAACTATTATTTAGCACAGTTCCGTTATGTCATAATAATTATGCCGTTTTATAAAAATCTATAAAACTGACTAGACGTTTCAATGAATCTACCTTTGGTATTTCTACTTTAGGATTTACTGACTCTCGACGTCTGTAATCGGCTAATTCGGCCGATGTAAG
>Ga0210054_1000148_pt1 | contig 73370 bp, 63 predicted proteins | sample CryGeymeta201516_FD_185470 | JGI IMG/M metagenome (GOLD analysis project Ga0210054, IMG submission 185470) | Groundwater microbial communities from Crystal Geyser aquifers in Utah, USA - Crystal Geyser metaG 2015-16 (SPAdes) (version 2) | ecosystem: Environmental > Aquatic > Deep subsurface >... | reverse complement strand
CTTCACTCTGGCCTTCACTCTGGCCTTCACTTTTGACCCTCTGGCCTTCACTTGTTACGTGTTCAGTCAGGTAAGATGGGCGCTTTCTCTATTTTGCTTGAAACGGACTATGAGGACTGCCGAAGGACACGAGCTTCCATCTGTTTCTCTTCTTTCCCACGGTAAGGGATGTCCTGATATGGTTCGCAGCGGTTACGGGGTAAGTATACTCGTCACCGCCTTTCAAAATCATCCTGAGCGTTAATGGGTGTCCCCCAAAAACCAAAAAAAAGCGAAGATGAGTAGATCTAATCTATGACAATGGGTGAGTTGGTCTGGATCCAGATGGTCTGGGCCACCAGGCACTCCGTGGCATCGAAGACGCCGGAGACCTTGACTTTGTCTTCATCCTTCAGGTATTCAAATTCGACATTTCCTTCGGAGGAGGCCTGAATTTCGTCATCTGAAGGAATCAGAAAAATCAATGTGTCCATGGGAACCTTGACGCAGACCGTCTGGGTCGACGTGATGAGGTCAAAGCCCCGGTTTTCGTAGTCCACGTTCGAGGCTGTTCCCTGTATCTCTGTGAGCGGAGGCGCCTCGGTTGTGTTCAGGATGATCAAAGCGGCCTTGAGCAGGTCGGGTTCCGTGTCCGAGAGCACCAGGATGCCGTCTATCTTTGCGGACATGCCCTGCCTGATATCCGATGCCGAAAGTTCGATGCCTGAATCGGAAAAGATCTTTGTGCCGTTCTGAAGCAGGGCCTTCACCGGCCCGTTCAGAAGGAAGCCCTGTTCAGGACTGATGTCAAATTCAAAGGTCTCCGTAACATCGGGTGACGAGTGGATGGTCCCTGCCAGGCTGAAAAATGGGCCGATCTCGATCACCTCGGCGTCCAGGTCCAGCATGTGATGATCTTCTCCAGGGTCATCCTCCAAGGCTTGAAAATGGCCGATAGCCGAGACAAAGTCCCCATTCTTGATGTCTATGACGGGAGCGGGATCTCCCTCTGCGTCAAAGAGGGACGTCGTATCAGAAACGTGGACGGCCACGCAGCCCTCTGTCAACTGTTCCGGATTCCCATCGTAATCCTTGTTCTGCGGTACGGACTCGGCCCGGAAGCTTGTGTCGGACGGGCAGAGGTCAAAGGTCCGGTTTTCCGGGTTGAGTTCTTTGACCAGCCCTTCCACCCTCACGAGCTTTCCGGTATATTGCCCGCCGATGATATCGACGAAGACCACCGGGCGGAAGACATATTGGCTGCTTTCACCGGCATCAGTGATATGGATGGATTTCTGGGCATCTATGTCGATCTGCAGGATCAGGGTCCCGCCGGGTTCGACCAGAAAAGGCCCCCTCGGGTTCAGGTCGAGCTTTCCGTTCCCGGTCAGTTTGGGCTCGATCACCTCGATGATGTTGCCGTCCATATCTCTTCTGACCAGTTCCATTTTGCTCACATGAAGACGGATCTTGTTGTACCAGGCCGGCGGAACATCGCTGCTGACCGAGAAGAGGCTCGATTCATTCTGCAGTTTGAGCAGATCAAAGGTCTTTTCTCCGGAAAAAAGCATGACCTTGGCCTCATCCGAGAGAAGCTCAACCCCGGTGACGGTAATGTTGATTTCAGAGAACTCGTCCGTGGGGTTGTCCGTCAGGAGTACCGCCACGCTTCCGGCCTGGACCGTATTGGTCTGAAGCGTGGCCGATGGATTGTTGACTGTCCCGCCGCCGCCCCCGCCCCCGCCGCACGACAGGAGCAGCATCGGAAGCCATAAGGCAAAAAACAGAGAAAAAAACCTTTTCATCCATGTATACGAGGCCATGACCATTTTCCTTTTCAGATCTTGCTCATGTAAAATAAACCTTCTTCTTACGTTGATAAGCGTTACATTTCGGCTCTAAAATACAGGGTTATGAAAAAATTGTCAAGCATGAAGATGCTTTAATAACATTTTTTTATTTCAGGAACAATAAAAATTCGTTTATTGACTCCATCTGATGAAAGTTCTATGATTCATTTTATGTACCATCAGACCGGAATGAACAAGCTTCTATCCATCATGGACCAGCTTCGCTCCGACAAGGGCTGCCCCTGGGACAGGAAGCAGACCATGGAATCACTCAAACCCTTTCTGATCGAGGAGACCTACGAGGTGCTGGAGGCGATCGAAAGCGGAGACAAGGAGCGGGTCAGAGAAGAGTTGGGGGACCTGCTCCTCCAGATCGTCTTTCTTTCCCAGATCGGAAGGGAAGAACAGGCCTTTTCCTTTGAGGATGTGGTTCAGGGGATCAACGAAAAGCTTTTAAGAAGGCACCCGCACGTATTCGGGGATGAAAAGGCGGAGAACGCCGAAGAGGTGCTCCACCGCTGGGAACAGATCAAGCGGGAGGAGAAGAAAGGCAAGGAGCGGCGGTCTATCCTCGATGGGATCCCGCAGGCCCTTCCCGCCCTGATCAGGGCGGGCCGCCTTCAGGACCGGGCCGCCCGCGTCGGATTTGACTGGAAAGAAACCTCCGAGGTCCTCAATAAGGTGGAGGAAGAGTTTCAAGAGCTGAAACATGCCTTAAAGAAAAACGATCCATCGGAGATCGAACACGAACTCGGAGATATCCTCTTCGCTCTCGTGAATCTCTCCCGGTTCATCCGGGTCAGTTCGGAAGACGCCCTGAGAAAGTCCACACAGCGTTTCATCTCCCGGTTCCAGTATATCGAAGAGTACGCCGTCCGGAACGAGTTGAAACTCCATACGCTTTCTCTTCAAGAGATGGACCGTCTCTGGGAGGAAGCAAAGAGCCTGGAAAAGAGTCAGTGATTATTATTCCGCTTTTTTCTCCTTGAAAATATGGATCAGGCGTCTCAGGGCTTTCTTATCAGGTTCCCGGATCTGGGTGATGCTTACGCCGATCTCGTATGTCTTATTCTTTTTCACTTCTTCCACACGCCTGACCTTGGCCTTACAATTGATGGGCCTCTTTCGTTCCGGCAGATTCAGGAAGAGATGGAGAATCGATCCCACAGCAAGGGCCTTCTGAAAATGGAAGAGGAGGCCTCCTTCGCTGATGTTGATGACCTGAAAGATATCACCGGAATCCGAGGCTACGGTGAGCCGGCCGGAGAGGGCAACCAATACCCGCTCGTAATCTCTCTTTTCATCAATATAAAACGCGACCTGGTTTTTTCCCCTTGCCTTGGCGCGGTAGAGGGCCTGATCGGCCTTCTTGATCAGCTCCGACGCTCTTCCCGCATCCACATTCAAGGTGGCGATCCCTCCGCTGATGGTAAATTTCTTAAGCGGCTGTTTTTCCCCTTTCAAAAAAGCGCTCCGTTCGACCTTTTCACGGATACGGTCGGCGATGACCAGCCCCCCTTCCTTGTTGGTCTCCGGCAGGATCAGGGCGAACTCCTCCCCTCCGTATCGGGCCACGACATCCACGTTTCTGACACTATTCCTGATGATCTGGGCAAGCCTTCTCAAGGATTTGTTTCCTGAAAGGTGGCCGTTGGCATCATTATAATGTTTGAAATCATCCACATCAAACATCACCAGAGTCAGCGGCGAATGATAGCGTCTCGCCCTCACGATCTCCTGGTCCATAGACTTGATAAAATAGCGGTAATTGTAAAGCTGGGTCAGCTCGTCGACAAGGGTCTCCTGTTGAGTTTTCTGAAATATCTTGATCTCGATGATCTTCGGATTCCTGATCCTCTTGTTGATGTCTATGAAATAATCGAGGAGGGCTACGCGGAAATCCATCTCTCGTTTTACATTCAGACTCATCCTTTCCCAGTGGCGCATAACCTCCTTCCAGTGTCTCTTTGCCGCCTTTTTCTCAAACTCGAGGTGGGCTGTGGTAAAGAACAGGGAAGGATAAAGATCATCACCCAACCGGGCGGCAAGATTTTCCACCTTTTGAATAAATTTCTCTCTGTCCCTGGATTCACGAAGCAGAAGCTTACCGATCTCGGATTGTATCTTCACCTCTCGGTTCTCAGCCATTTCTCCCCTCCTTTTTGAATCCGACGGAGTCTATACGACTCCGGCCTTTAACAGATCATGCAGATGGACCACACCTGCCGGTTCCTTTGAATGGTTCAGGATGACCAGGGAGGTAATGGAGTAGCTCTCCATGATCTGGACGGCCTTGGCGGCCAATGCGTCCTTCTCGATGGTCTTGGGGCTCCTGGTCATCACGTCTCCGGCCTTTTTTGAGAGAGGATCGGACCTTTTGCCGATCTCTTTCTCCAGGAATCTCCTTAAGTCCCCGTCGGTGATGATCCCCTTGAATTCACCCTTTTCGCTCACGACGGTCGTCATCCCGAGTTTCTTTGAAGTGATCTCATAAATGACGTCCTTCATGAGGTCGGAAACCTTGACCTTCGGCACTTCATTCCCGACGTGCATCACATCCGAAACCTTGAGCAGGAGTTTCTTACCCAGGGTCCCGCCGGGATGCAACAGGGCAAAATCTTCGGCCTTGAATCCCCTTTTATCCAGCAGGGCCGCGGCCAGGGCATCGCCCATGGCCAGGGCCGCGGTGGTGCTTGCCGTGGGGGCAAGATCCAAAGGGCAGGCCTCTTTCTTTACCCCGACATCAAGTACGATATCGCTCCGTTTCGCAAGGGTAGAACCGGCATCCCCGGTCATGGCGATCAGGACATTTCCCTGGCGTTTGATCAGGGGGAGGATCACGGACAACTCTTCGGTCTCGCCGCTGTTGGAGAGGGCCAGGACCACATCACCTTTAACGATCATCCCCAGGTCGCCGTGCACCCCCTCGGCCGGATGGAAAAACAAGGCCGGGGTCCCGGTGCTGGAGAAAGTGGAAGCGATTTTCCTGGCGATATGGCCTGACTTTCCCATACCGGTCACGACCACCCGGCCCTTGCAGTCGTAAATGGCTTGGACCGCCTGGCTGAAGCGCTCATCCACTCGGTCCATCATGGCGAGAATGGCCTCGGCCTCGATCTTAAGGGCCTTCTTCGCCGTTGCAATCACGTCTCGATTTTTAGGCTTCATTCCGCTTCCAGCCTCCTAAGGCAATATAGGTGGAGAGGTTTATAAATTCTAAATCCTATTTAGGATTTAATACCTCACAAAATCATCCTATGTTTTCCCTTCCTCTCCTGATCATATCATCAATCTCCTTGACTTGGGACAAAAGGTCCGGGAGGTCTTTCAAAGGGAGCATATTGGGACCGTCGGACAAAGCCTTATCAGGCTCCGGATGAACCTCCAGGAAGATCCCGTCCACACCGGCGGCAACGGCCGCGCGCGTAAGAAAAGGCACAAACTCCCGCTGCCCGCCGGAAGAGGTCCCCTGACCGCCGGGAAGCTGCACGCTGTGCGTACCGTCGAAGATCACGGGCACATCAAACCCGCGCAGGATCGGAAGCGCACGCATGTCGGCCACAAGATTGTTGTATCCGAAGCTGGTCCCCCGCTCGGTGATCATCACCCTTTGGTTTCCTGCATGCCGGATCTTCTCTACCACATTTTTCATATCCCAAGGCGCCATGAACTGCCCCTTTTTCACATTGACCGGCCGGCCGGCACGGGCAACCTGCATGACGAAATCGGTCTGCCTGCACAGGAACGCTGGAATTTGAAGCACGTCCAGGACCTCCGCGGCCTGATGGATCTCCTCTTGAACATGGACATCAGAAACGACGGGAAGGGAAAGCTCCTCGCGAACCCGCTGCAGGATCTTGAGCCCGGCCTTCAGGCCCGGCCCCCGGAAGGATGAGTAAGAAGACCGGTTGGCCTTGTCATAAGATGATTTGAAGATCAGGGAAATCCCCGCATCTTCGGCCGTCTTCTTCAGGGCCTCGGCTGTCTTCATGGTCAAGGCTTCACTTTCGATCACGCAGGGGCCCGCGATCAGGACCAGGGGAGCGCCTCCCCCGACGGTAACCGGCCCGATCTTTACTATAGCAGTCATATCAGTAATCCCCGCTTCTTCTTCCTTTCATCCTTGGTTCTTCTCTCTTTTAGTAGGTTAGAAGAGTTTGAGTATCTCAGGATTCAAGGATTCAAGTAGTTTGAGTGGTTCACTTGGCCCCTTGACCCCTCGGACCCTTGAACCCATAACTCTCAACCAATATCCTCGGAAATGACCCTCATTACTTGACACTCACACCCTGCCTCTGCTTATGCAGCAGAGAAGCCTTCACAAATGCACGGAACAGGGGATGCGCATTCATAGGTCTGGATTTGAATTCCGGATGGAACTGGCAGCCCACAAACCATGGGTGATCCTTTACCTCGATCATTTCCACAAGCTCCCCGTCCGGGGAAACCCCTGCGATCTGCAGTCCATGCTCCTTTAAAATATTCTGATACTGGTTGTTGAACTCATAGCGGTGGCGGTGCCGCTCGGAGATCTCCCGGCTCCCGTAGGCCTCATAGGAGAAGGACCCCTCGGAGAGGACGCACGGGTAGGCCCCCAGACGCATGGTCCCCCCTTTGTCCGAACTTTCGCTTCGTTCCTGAATGGAGTTGTTCTTAAAATCCCTCCACTTCTCCAAAAGGTAAATCACCGGATGGGGCGTGGCCGGATCAAACTCCGAGCTGTTGGCATATTCGAGACGGCATACATAGCGGGCGAACTCGATCACCGCGCACTGCATCCCCAGGCAGATCCCGAAGAAGGGGATCTTCTGAGTCCTCGCATAATTGACGGCGGCGATCTTCCCTTCGATCCCTCGGTCCCCGAAACCTCCCGGAACCAGAATCCCGTCCACGTCATGCAGGTGCATCTCGGCCCCGTGCATCTCTATCTCTTCGGCATCCACCCACTTGATGTTGACCCTCGCATCGTTGGCCGCACCGCCGTGGGTCAGGGCCTCGTTCAGGCTCTTGTAGGATTCACGAAGATCCACGTATTTCCCAACCAGACCGATCGTGACATTGTATGCGGGATGTTTGATCCGCTCAACCAGATCCTCCCATGCCGTCAGGTCCTGTTTCCCATTCTCCAGAGCGAGCAGTTCCATGATCTTGTCATCCAGCCCATCACGGTGCAGAATCAGGGGAACCTCATAGATGGTCTCCACATCCATGGCCGCAATCACCGCATCGTGGTCCACATTACAGAAAAGGGCGATCTTCTTCTTCAGATCGTCGGGCAGGGAGTGCTCGGTCCGGCAAAGGAGGATATCAGGCTGTATTCCGATCTGAAGGAGTTCCTTGACACTGTGCTGAGTCGGCTTGCTCTTGAGCTCCCCTGCCGCACGGATATAGGGGACCAGGGTCAGGTGAACATAGATCACATTCCGGCGGCCCACGTCCTGCCGGAACTGCCGGATGGCTTCCAGGAAAGGGAGAGACTCAATATCCCCGATGGTCCCTCCGATCTCCACGATCATCACGTCCACGTCGTGCGCAGCGGAGAGGATGGATTCCTTGATCTCGTTGGTGATATGGGGTACGACCTGCACCGTCCCTCCGAGGTAGTCCCCTCGGCGCTCCTTCATGATGACCGAATAGTAGATCTTCCCCGTGGTATAGTTGCTGTTGCGGGTCAGCTTGGCATGGGTGAACCGCTCATAATGCCCCAGGTCCAGGTCGGTCTCGGTCCCATCGTCGGTGACATACACCTCTCCGTGCTGAAACGGGCTCATGGTTCCCGGATCAACATTGATATAAGGATCGAGCTTCTGCAGAGTCACCGTGAGCCCCCGGCTCTCGAGGAGAGCCCCCATGGAAGCCGAGGCCAGCCCTTTGCCCAGGGAGGAGACCACCCCGCCGGTCACGAAGATAAATTTTACTGCCATAATAGAACTCCAACAAAACTGTTCAACCTGTTCAATAAACTCCTTTTGTCATTCTCCGGCCCCCTGAGCGCGTCATTCTCCGGCTTGACCGGAGAATCCATGGTTCGACAAGCTCACCATGACAATTGTCACCCTGAGCCTGCCGAAGGGTGGATCCCCCGATCGAGTCGGGGGATGACAACTGGATCGGGGAATGACATCGGGATCAGGGGATGACACCGGGGACCCGACAATGACGACTGAGGTCCTGCACCCTCCTTAAATCCTCCTCCGTATCCACGGAGATCGAATCGTACTCGGTCTCCACCACCCGAATCTTGTACCCGTTTTCCAGGATTCTCAACTGTTCCAGCTTCTCCCGAACCTCGAGCGGCGTCGGCGCCATGCGGCTGTACTTCAGCAGAAAATCCCTCCGATAGACATAAATCCCGATATGCTTGAAAAAGAGGTTCCCAGTCACATCCACTTCGATCGGGCCGTGATCCCGGTCATAGGGGATCGGGGACCTGGAGAAATAGAGCGCAAACCCGTCCCGGTCCATAACCACCTTGACCACGTCGGGATTGATCAGCTCATCTCTGGACTTAATTCTTGTACATGGGGTCGCCGCCGGAAAGGCCCCGCCGTCCATCATGGGGCGGATGCAGGCGTCTATGACACCGGGTTCGATCAACGGCTCATCCCCCTGGACATTGACGATGATGCCGGCCTTCAAATCCTGGGCCGCCTCGGCAAGCCGGTCCGTGCCTGTTACATGCGAAGGAGACGTCATCACGCACCGCCCGCCGAATGCCAGCACCGCATCTCGGATCCTGCGGTCATCCGTGGCCACGATCACATCTTGAATTAGAGAAGCACGGCTCACCCGTTCATAGACCCATTGAATCATGGGCCTCCCGCCGATTTTCAGGAGAGGTTTTCCCGGAAGCCTGGTGGACGCATAGCGGGCGGGAATCACGGCGGTGACGGTCATGTATTTAACCTGTTGATTTTTAAGGCATCTAATGGACGGAATGATATATTAGCAAATCCCGGCGAAGAGGTCAATATAAACCTCAAATAGACCTTAAATATAAATAAATATGATTTGACTTTACACATGGCTTTGTGTAGGATTTCACACAAGTAAAGTTAAGAACCCTGCGCCAATAGTGCATGCGTAAAAGTTAAATTCCCTGTTGTCATTCTCCGGCCTGACCGGAGAATCCATGGTTCGACAAGCTCACCATGACAATTGTCACCCTGAGCCTGCCGAAGGGTGAATCCCCCGATCGAGTCGGGGGATGACACCTGGGGTCGGGCAATGACGACTCATTCATAAGCAATTCATCTCTGTGCCAGGGAAAAGAGAGTTTTTATATGTTCATTAGAAATGTGGAGGTGAGAAAAGATGGCAACCAATCTTGCAATTGATGAAGAGCTTCTAAAAGAGGCGCAGAAGGTAGGAAATCACAAAACAAAAAAGGAGACGGTTAACGAGGCATTGAAAGAATATATTCAACGGAAAAAGCAGAAAAAAATAATTGAGCTGTTTCACACCATTGAGTGGGATCCAAAGTACAACTATAAGAAGGAACGAGAAGTGAAATTGGGTTCAGACACCCATTCGTAGAGAATGGGTGTCTGAACCCAATTTCACAACTTCCTGCAAAACTTCATCCACGGTGATGGCTTCCATGCAGGCATGAGTTCTTTCAGGACACGACCGTCTCAAGCAGGGAGAGCAGTCCATGTCTTTCTGGAGGACACGGTTTTTAGAGCCGTACGGCCCGGTCCTGACCGGATCCGTGGGGCCGAAGAGTGCCAGAACCTTAGTCCCCACAGCCGCAGCGAGGTGCATGGGGCCGGAGTCGCAGGTCACTAATAGAGACGACTTCTTGAGGAGAACAGCGAGCTGCAGGATGGTGGTCTTCCCGGCCAGATTGTGCACCAGCTCACCTGCGCCCGTTGCCAAACTCTCGCATTCCTTCGCCTCAGCCTGCCCCCCTGCAAATATGACCTCAGCTTGCAGTTCCGTAACGAGGCGCCCTGCAAGTTTCTGCCATCGCTCGTCAATCCATTTCTTGGTCTCCCATCGGGCATTCGGATTCAGAACAATCAGGGGCCGGTCTGCACGGGTACCCGCTTTTGAAAGCAGATTCTCCACAAAACCGGATGCATCATCAGAAGGCTTAAGGCCGTAGTCCGGATCCGGAATTTCAAGACCCATCTCTTTCAAAAAGAGCAGATACCGGTCTACGGCATGTATCCTCTCATTTGGAACCCTGACCTTCCGGTTGTAAAACAGCGGGGAAAATTCCCTGGCATTTTCAAAACCGAAACGGAGACTGGAGCCGGAGAGAAAAGATAAAAGGCCGCTTCGGAAGAGCCCCTGAAGATCAAGCACTTCATCGTAGTTTTCACGTCTCAAGGAGCGGACCAGACTGATCATTTCCGGCAACGTTTTCAGCATCCTCGATGATCTCACCCATTTCCCCCTGTCGAAAAAAAAGATCCTTCGTATAAAAGGGCGGCCCTCGAGGATCTCCGCATACTCGGGCCGCACCACCCAGTCAATGACAGCTCCGGGGAGCTGCCGGTAAATGGCTGTAGCCACGGGGAGTGCATGGATGATATCCCCAAGCGAACTGGGTTTGATGATCAGGATTTTTTTCATTTCTTAATTAACATCCAAAGTGAGGTCACGATCCGGCAATCCGCAGGTCTGTCCTCAATGGGATAGTGTTCCCAGGTTCTTCTTGAGAATGGGTCCCCAATCAAACTCGGAATGAACCCCTCGGGATTTCACGCCCACATAGATATCCCAAAGGGAGCCGAAATCAATGAGCCAATGTCTGTCTCCTATCAAAGGGTACAACTCATAGATCAAAACCTTGGCCGCCATAGATGCCGAAAATGAAAAAAGAAGATTCTTTCTGGACCGGGCGTACTCAAGAACCTCTTCTTTGATCTGGTCCACTTTCAGAAAGCAGTTTCTGGAAGGAACCTCAATAAAGTGCTGATAAGCAAAGACCTTTTCGCCGAGCCCCCGCAGGTGATCGGGGCCGACCATGACGATCTGCATTTTCCGAAGTTGTGCGATCAGGGGATAGAGTTCTCCTTTCATATTGGTATCATGGAAAACATTGCAATTGTACCAGGTAATATTGATGCCATGATCTTTCAGATATCTTGCTATAGTGATCCCATCCAAGGTCATGGCCTTGTCTCCAAAAGCATAGATATATTTGAGTGGTTGATGAATGGATTCTCGCAGACGGGCTCCCAGTTCCGGAAAGTACTCATGGCCGTCAATGTTACTCCCTTTCTTGTCCAAAATCGCATTCCATTCCCCGTCGTTGTACCGAGAAAATGAAAAGACTTCCCCATTCATCATCTTCCCGACGTAATACTCCATGGGGGTGTCCAGGAGCGATATTCTGCTCAGAAAATATCGCTTCCTGGCCCACTTGCGTAAGGATCTCCTGACCCCCATGAAATTCCTCTTCGCTTACCGATCCACAAAGCTTATTTGCGTCTTACTCTTTGGCCATGCCTTCGGAGTTATGAATCTTCATAGCTCCCGTAAGAAGCCCGAAGTAAAGCCAGAAATAGAAGGATACATATTTGGAAAAAAGCGGGATGCTCACAACAGAGGTCAGAAATAACATGACCGTTGAAATAAACAAATATGTGCAAATTCTTTCTTGGCGGAGATGTGTAATATTCAGAAACACCACTTTAAATATTATATATATGAATAGCAATAGCGCCAGGATACCCGACGTCTGCCAGATCTCAAGAAAAAAATTGTGCGGAAACGAGTAGAATATTTCATTGATTCTGACAGGTGAATAAAGATCTTTGAATGTGTCCAGCCCTTTTCCCCATAGGAAGTCCTGCCTTATGAGATGTGAGAGGGTTTGTTTCCAGATACCAAGCCGGTCATCACCATGATGGAAAAATGCTGTAAAGCGCCCCTTGATCCCTATGGGGTCATAGAAATATGGCAGCAGCATCCCCAAACCGAAGCTCAGAAAAAACCATATGGATTCTCGTTCCTTACGGGCAAGATATAAGATGAAAAAGACAGCCAGCGCAACAAAGCCGGACTTGGCTCCGGCAAGCATGAGCGTCGCAAATGAGCATAACAACACGGCGAAATAAACTATTTTAATCCATGCCTTCTTTGCCTCATGCAGGAAAAAAACAGGAAGAGGTACGGCCCCGGAAATAAAAAAACACAAGTAATTCGGATTGGTGAATACGGAGGTAGACCGTCCATCGGTAAGACCTACCCGTAGGATATCTTTGCCATGATAGAACTGGTAGAAAGAATCCAAACTCAAAAAGACCAAGAGGCCTGTCAACAAGAAAAGATATCTTCTCAAAATGACGGGGCGATACCCAATCCAGTCAATGAATATGAAAAAAACGCCCACGGCATACAGGATATGTTTTCCTTCCCTCCAGGTGTCAGCCGGACCGATCAGCGCGACCGAAGGGATAAAAACAGCCAGCAAGAAAAGAACCACGGGCAGGCTCATGGGCGAATCAAACCGGGGAGATCTTCTCTCAACGAGAATACTGATGAGATAAAGGCCGAAAATCGAGACGCAAATCGAAGAGGCATAGGACCATCCAAAGAGAAATGAAATCGGGAGGGCATAAAGCAAAACCTCAACCAGCCCATTAATCCAGGATGAAAACTGGTATTTATCTGTCATAGATGCCGTTTGCTCCAATACCCGGCCTCCTGTGTCAGCATGTTGAACGCGCTTGCAAGCAAGCCTGTACCTTTAAGTTTCCTGATCATAGGCTGAATAATCTTTTTGCGTACCATTTCATAAGATAATAATATCCGTGGTACCTGAATGGGTAAAACAAAATGGAACGGAAAAGATACCATGCAACAGAATGATCTTGATCGGATTGCCCGCTCTCCAAAAGACAGCGCGCATATTTATAGTATTCCTTCCCAAGCATCTTTTGCCTTAACAGGGGATGCCGTTTCATCATCGGCAGAGAAAAAATCTTCTCATAGGCGATGATCTTTTCCCTGTGGCTGATCACCATATCCATGGATGTATTGGTCACGTGGGATCTCCATGTAAGAAGCGGCTCGTCTATATACCCGACCTTGCAATTCATCAGGAGCCTCAGTTTCATCTCTTTGTCCTCATAGTATCTCATGGACTCGTCGAAATACCCGATATTATCGAACACCGGCTTCCGGAAGAGCAAGCTTGGGAAGAACATCTTGGTCTTCTCGAAAAGGTCACTGAGATTCTTTCTCTGCAGAGGATCCGGTTTTGATTTTTCAGGCATCATCCGGCGGGAAGAAAGATCTTCCTTCAGGACCAGGGCGTCGGAACAGACAGCGTCATAATCCGGGTTTCTTTCCAGAAAATTCACCTTCAGCTCAATATTCCTCTCATGCATCATATCGTCCGATGCCATCTGGCACCAGTACTTCCCTTTAGATAGCCTTATCCCAAGGTTCAGGGTCCGCACCAAGCCCTGATTCTCGTGAGATACAGCCCGAATCCTGCCGTCATATTTCTTACAAGCCTCCTCGATTTTCTCCCAGGTCTTGTCCGTGGATCCGTCATCAATCACCATCACTTCGATATTCCGGTAAGACTGTTTCATGACGCTGTCAATGGCCTCCTGGACAAAGGCCTCGTGATTGTGAGCAGGGATCGTGATCGAAACCAGCGGTTGATCGGTTTTAAGACCGGCCGTTCCTGAAGCTGCTGTGAGTTCCTTTTCCGGTTCGGTTTTTACAGCAAAGTCCTGTTGCAGGACTAAGCCCTTCAGCCCCTCGTACATCCGGGGAAAGACCCCTTGAACCGAATATGATTTCTCAACCAACTGCCTTCCCGCTATCCCCATTTTTATTCTTTGGTCCCGATGCTCTGCCAGAGACAGGATCCTGTCCACCCATTCCCTGATGTCCTTTGCGTGAAAACCATTCACCCCATCCTGCACAATCTCGGCATTGGCCCCGACCGGTGACGTGATGACAGGAAGACCGGCAGCCATATACTGCACCACTTTGGTCGCGCTCTTGCCGATGGTCCACAGGTTTTCCGGCAACGGCGCCAGCCCGATATCCAACCCCATCAGATCCCTGACCTCCGTCTCAGAGGACCAGATCTTCTTGCAGACCGGTATCCCGCAATCATCAAAGAAGGTGTTACAGATAATGGTGAGATCCATGGGAACCGACATTTGCCCGAGTTCCCGGAAAACCGGTTTCAGTTCTCTTAGGTACGGCAGGGTGCTTTGAGATCCAATCCAGCCGAGATGCAACGGTTCCTCCATACCGGAAGACTTGACTCTTGAAGCCTGGTAGCGATTCAGGTCAATGCAGGTCGGGACCAGAATCGCCTTCGCGCCCAGCCCCTGAATCACCTTCATGAGATAGGAATTCCCGGCAAAAACAAGGTCACTCTCTGCGATGGTGCGTTCAAAGCGAACCCTGCGACGCCTCGACTCCTGAGGCATCGCATCGGGCTTGACCATGATCGCATCATCCACATCGAAAACCAGACGTTTTGCTTTATTTCTGATATAGTGAAAGTCAAAAGCGCTGAAGAGTCTTTTCTGAAGCACCACCACATCAAACTCATCCAACGAACGGAAATCACGCAATCTCCGCATAGTGCCGCGGGGGATGTTGATCACCCTGGTCTCCACCTCTTGCTTGTGGAAAAGGGGCAGGTATTGCCTCACCCGATATCTCGTTCTGGGGGTTTCCAGCCCCTGGACCAAAAAAGCGATTCTCATATTGGAAATCCCAAACACATGAGAATATTAATCCTCATTGCACAAAATATCTGTGCAGTTGTTGGTCGTATTCCGTTTCACGTCTCGGGAGGATGGACCCGGATGATATCATCCCGAACCTCAAAGATCCATCCCGGTTGGAAACGGTGGATTACCTTCTTTAAGGTCAGCAATGTAGGATAATCATTCTCTCCAGTAAAACAGCGAGCATCATCAATAAGCAGGACATGCTCCATAACACACCTGTGTGTGAGTATGCATGCTAATTCATCAACTATAGGTGTCTCCAATTCTCCTTTCGCCGTATCTCCCCCAGACCAATGGGCATCCAGCCAGAATAGACATGGCCTATTGATCTGCTGTAAGATCTTTGGGAGCACATCACTGCTTTGTCCATAAAAGAGATGTACATTGTCATATCCGGCAAATCTTTGTCTGGCCTTTTGAAAAAGTGCCTCATCTAATTCAATAGAAAAGATTTCTTCGAACTGGTTCAACATAGAATAGATCATGCCCCCACGGTATGTCCCCGTTTCTATAAAAAAGGGCAAACCAAATCGTAGGGCATATTCAGAAACAACTCTCTTTTTCCCTAAATGCGGCATAGGGAGTATAGCGCCGTTTTTCTCCCAATCCGTATATTCTTTTCCCAGCCTTCTGAAACGTCTCCTCCTGGCAAGAGCTCCGAGAAACGTCTTCCGTTCTAAAAATGACTTCAATGATTCGTCCAAGAAACCCTTTCCCTCCCGATAATGAAACCCCTTACACTTTTCACACATGCGGATTTTCGGTCCCCATCAGATACCTGTTGCCGGGCAGATGATGGATACTCCATTCCATCCACGCAATATCCTGCCTGTCAGCTTGCCATTTCCTGAATTCTTCTGAATTCCGGACCTCGCCAAACCGATCCTGATAAGCCATAAGAAAGAAATTGAACCCGGCGAGAAGAGGCAAGACCCTCTGCCTCAGGTCGAGCGGCGTCTCACTGATCGACCAGGTCGCTATAAACAAGGAAGAGCCCACATCAGGATAATGCAACAGCATCTCCCTGAGCAGATCGAGATCCGAAACGCAGAAGGCTCCGCCTGTTTCTTCCGGGAACCTTTGAACAGGATGCACCGGGACACCTGAAGACTTGAGATAGAATTGTTGCAAAGCAGAGAAGCCAGGGAGATCAAAAATCAGATAAGGCCCCTGAAAGCCTAAATTGTGAAATAATCTGCACAGACTTCCGTAGCCGCCTCCGAATTCAAAAACGAACTTTATGTCATGAACGGCGCTTCCCGTTTTTTCTTCGAATTGCGCCACATGACAGGCATGATGGATCAGGTTTCCGCTGCTCCTCGGATACTTCCAATAGGGAATCGGATGACCCACCGCAGATTCTACGATGGATGGACTCCAGCGTGTTTTCCAGTCGGGACGCGTTTTCAAGTAATCAAGTTCCTGTTGAATATAGCCTGCAAAGGCCACGGACATGGTTTTTGAGACCACATCCCATCGCAGAAATTCCCGGGGGTCCTCATGGAGGATGCACTCACACAGACGCTCATGCGTCTCTAGCCACTCTTTCTCCGAAGGAGGTGCATCCGCCTTTTCGAGAGAAGGACATGCGCGAATTCTATTTCTCATCTCTTCGACCCCATTCCGTTCCCTTTCTGACGGAGCGGGCAGCGGCCGATCCAGAATCCCGGTCACAGACTTTATGAACACCCGCCTTCCCTTCCTGGCCATTTTTTTCAACCCCATGTCATTCTCCGAAGACCGCCCTCCCTCAGCAGTTCACCCTCTCATATTTTACCAGCCGGAAATATTCCGGGCCCACATGGGTCACCTTGGGTTTATTCTCCACAATCGCATCCAGGTCCACTCGGAATCCTTCTCGATACTTCTCATTTAGGATTTCGACCGTATGTTCCTCCGTCCTTGCGATGGGATTGTGCGTTGTGGCATTCACCGTGTTGACCTGTATGGCACTGGCACAAAGTTTCTGGAAAAAGAGATGCCCCGGCAGCATAGCCTTGTGCTTCTTGCACCACCGGTAACAGTCGCTTTCAAGGGTGTTGGGATTACAAAACGTCTCTATCCACCGGTGAAAGTCCTTCATGGAAGTGAGAGGCCTGAGTGTCCTGGCAAAGGCTGAATCTTTGCCGAACCATCTCGCCAAGTACGGACGCTCCTTTGTAACCCGTGAGACAATTTCCTGAACCAGAGACGTCCGGTACACAGTGCTGTTCAGCTCAAACGGATAGCGGGAGATGCTGCTCCGGCCTTCTTTCCAATCCAGCCTGTAAACCTTTTCGCCGCCTATATCGACCTCCCGGAAAACATCGGCGCTCTCTGCAGCAGTGAGGGGACTAAGGCGAAAGGAAAAGCCGAAGATTTCCTCCGGGTACCTGCTGAAGATTGTGTCGACAAGCGGAAAAGGCACGCTGTCATAATACACAACATCGTCGGTGCCAAAGAGAACATAGGGAGTCTCAATTCCCATGATGAGATTGGTAAAATCAACATGGAAGTTCTCTTCCCGGATGACCACACAGTGAGGCATTCGGCGGAAGAGTTCTATATATTCCTCGTCGAAGAGGTCCTGTTTGTAAAGGATGTAGGTTTGAATCACTTCTTCCGGCAGATGGCGGACAGAACTCTGAAGGTATGCCTCTAATTGGAGGGGCCGGTTCCGCGTAAATACGATATTGCTTATCTTCTTGATCATTCTTTTACCTTCTTTATGTCAAGTACCATACTGCCTTTTGCATCCCTTTAAAATCACCAGTCTCTCCGTAATGTTAAAGGTTCCTCTCTCATTGATTATCTACAAACCTCTTTTCGTTCAATACCTTCCTGTAAGCCTTGGTCGTTTCCACGGCATTTCTTTTTAGGGTGAAATCCTGCACCGTCTCAGGCGCCCGATCAGCCATTCTTCGTCGGCGTTCAGGATCATCCATCTGCAAAATGGCATTGGCCAGGGCTTCGACACAGTCCGTGCTGTCGAGTACAAAACCGGTCTCTCCTTCTCTGACGACCTCAGAGCCTCCCGCCATTCTGGTCGTAATCACAGGCAGACCGCAGGCCAGCGCTTCAAGATGCACATTGCCGAAGGAATCATAGCGGCTCGGAAGGACCAGGAAATCCGAGGCGCCGTAAAACCGCTCGGGATCAGGGACGGACCCATGAAACAGAAGACGATCCTCCACTCCCATCCTTCTTGCCTGCCGCTGGTACGGGGCGGCCTTTCCCCTCCCGATCACCAGAATCCTCGGACGGTTCTGTACCGGAAGAAGCGCAAGCGCCGCAATCACGGCATCGAGCCCCTTGCGCTGGAAGTTATTGGCAGAAAAGAGCCCAACAAGTTCGGAATTCCTGATCCCCAGATTCTTCCGCACCTCGTCTCGGAATTTCTTAACACCGGGATGGAACTGCCGATGGTCCACACCATTGTACACCACGGTGATCCGGTCTTCGGGATAGTCATAATATTGCATCAGGATCTTCTTTTCAAGTGCAGAGATCGTGATGATCTCACCGGTATTCTTAAGGTCCATGATCTTCTTTTCGAAGTGAAGATTCAGGATATAGGCCGGACTGAAAATGAGTTTTAATACCCTTGCAAGCGGAGAGGGGCACCGGATTTTCAACCATTCCCTCTGCACCTCTCCACCCAGGCGGAAGAGATCGCACGGATAGACCATGGTCAGTGACTGCACCAGATCCAGCCGGTCCCGATGTTCATGGATCATCCGCCTCGCATTGATAAAAAAACTCAGGAGTCTCAGGAAGGCCGGCTTCGCTATCATGGGCGCCCGGTGGAAATGAATGCCTTGTTCCCCCGGCTCGGTGAATACGGCCGCAAAGACATGGACCTCGTGCCCCATCTTGGCAAGGGTCCGGCTCAGATTCACAAAGTACCGTTCGGCCCCTCCCTTGCTGCACGAATAGTCCCGCATCACAAGGGCGATCCTCAATCGGCTCTGTTCATGCTTGGTATCCACGGACGGTCCTTCCTCCTGCTTCATGCCCCATATCCCATAAGGCCGAGAAACTCACCTCTCTTCAAGGCCACCGCATGGCCGCGCGCCTTGGCATGCTCCTTCAACTTCCTGATCACCTGTTTCTCCACCAAACTCAGGAGGCGGATAGAATCCGGGGAGGATGTATGCCTTGCGTCAAGATAGGACTTAAGGAACTCCTCCATCCCCGGACTGCGGCTCTCCATCATTTCAAGAAGATCCACCAGGAAACGGCAGAGGTCCATGGCCATCCTCCCGTCCTTCATGAAGCCCATTCTCCCAGCCCCGTCCAGATCCACCAGCATTTGTATCCCTTTGCTTTCTTGTGAAATTAGGATATTAGACCACTTGAAATCCCCATGATAAAAACCCTTGGCATGTATCCCGGCCAAATCCTTGCCGATCTGGGCGAGAAGGCCTTGTCTCAAGAACGACTCATGACCTAATCTGAAATAGATCTGAGTAAGCGTCTCGAGTCCCGTATGAAATGCATAGAGGAGAAAACTTTCGACCGGCATGAAATATTTCTCTCTTTCCAGCAGAGAGAGCGGCTGAGGCGTGGGAATGCCGTATTGAACAGCCATCCTGGCCTTGGCCATGGCTTTCCTCCCTCGGCTCCCCCGGAAGAGCCCCATAAAAGAATGGAGCCAGCCCCGGAACCGATAATGTTTTAAAAACCACTCCTTTCCTTCCGCTGAAAGCCTCAGGGTACGGGTGTTCCCGCTCTGTTTCAGGATCCCGGCATCGGGCTTCAGAAAGAGGTCGTCCGGATCTTTCAATAGATTCTGGATGAACGCCGGGTTCAGCTCCGGAGAGACAAGGCCTCTCAACCTGCCGACCCGGACAGGGGTCATTCTCATATCCGTCTCAAGGGGATTTTGGTCATGATGATCCGTCCATCATAATGAGATAAAGGTTCTCTATATCCTTCACCATCCTTTGTACGTGGAAGCCCTCCTCTACGCGTCTCCGGCCCATGATCCCCAGCTCAGCAAGCCCCTGCTCTCCTCTGGAAAGCAAATCAAGAATGGCCCGTGCCAATCCGGCAGCATCCGCAGCCTCGACAAGGCGCCCGCAAGGCTGCCCATTGAGTATCTCGGGGATTCCACCTACACGAGAGGCAACCACAGGAAGGCCGGTGGCCATGGCTTCCACCACGGCCAGTCCAAAACCTTCTGCCAGTGAGGGGAAGACAAACAGATCAAGCTGTTTGAGAAAATTGGATACCTCACTCTGAAAACCGAGAAAGTGAACCCGTTCAGCGATTCCCAGTATTTCAGCCTCCTTTTTCAGGTCATTGAGCAGAGGCCCCGCACCGGCAAACAAGAGGCGTGCCCCGGGATATTTCTTGTGAACCTGCGAGAATGCCTGAAGCAGATAGGTCTGCCCCTTGGTATGAACGAGCCTTCCGACGGTACCCAGCACCGGCCATTCCTCCCTTTGCTCCATGAGATCCCGGAATGGAAACCTCTCCAGGTGAATACCATTATGGATCACGACAACCTTTTGAGGATCCAGAAATCGGTTAAACCGGAGGACATCCTGACGCACCCCTTGGGATATCGCCATGATTTTTGTGATCCGGGGAAAGATCAGCCGGTTTGTGATCCTTCTGTTCAGGGTTCTCGACCGCCGCATACTCCCTACCCTTGCGATCACCTTCAAATCCCTGCCTCTGCACATCATCGCCGCCAAGGTCCCATATAGAATACTCTTATATTTATGGCAGTGCAGAATATCAATATCCTTCTCAAGCATCAGGCGCTTGAGTTTCAGGATAATGAAGGGATTGAAACCCTTGATCTCCTCAGGACCATACCCAAGAAAGTGGAGCGAGAAGCCTTCAGGAATGAATGTCTGGTCCGGCGCCCGCCCCAGAGAACAGAGTATTGATTCAAAACGGCCGGGGTTCAGACTGCCGATATAATCATGGATGACATCTGTAGGCCTCCCCCACTTCGCTATTAAATGCAGGATACGCAGCTTCTTCACGAGAGCGGATACCTCCCGGTATTGATTTTCATATCTCCCTGGATCCAGTCTTGATCACAAATCACAGAACCCTCCCTGCAATGCCGGAACCGAGATAGACCTGCTCAAAATCCTTTGCCATTTTTTTTAGAGAAAAAGCCTCTTCCACCCGCGTCCGGGCAGAAATCCCCATAACCCGCAGGGCTTTTTCTCCCATGGATAAGAACTTCAACATAGCATTTAGAAGGGCATCCGCATCAGCGGGCGGAACCAGCCGCCCGAAAGGGACCTTGTCGAAGATCTCCGGAAGGCCGCCGACGCTCGAAGCAACCACTGGAATTCCGGTTGCCATGGCCTCCAGCAAAGAGAGGGTCAAGCCTTCAGCAAGAGATGGAAGAATAAACAGGTCAATGCCGCGTAAAAAACCTGAGACGTCCTCCTGGAAACCCAGGAAACGGACTCGAGACCCAATGTTTAACTTTTCCGCTTCCCGTTTCAGATCCTTCAATAACGGTCCGGTCCCCGCAAACAGTAGGAGAGCGTTTGGAAAGGTTTTCATGACTTTTGCGAATGCCTTCAGCAAGTAGATCTGTCCCTTGGTATGGACCAGTCTGCCGACAGTCCCAAGGACCGGCCATGTCTCCCTTTGCCCTGTTCCGGTCCGGAGCGGGAATCGATCCAGATTGATCCCATTGTGAATGACCACGATTTTCTCCGGTTCCAGGAAACGATTCGACCGGAGTACATCCTGGCGCACGGCCTCGGAAACGGCGATGATTTTAAAAATCCTGGGGAAAAGAAGACGATTGGTCAACCTTCGGTTCAAGGTTCTGGACCTTCGCAGGCTGTGAATCGTTGCAATCACCTTCAGGTCTTTTTTTCTGCTCAGCACCGCCGCCAGAACCCCATAGAGAACACTCCTGTGCTTGTGGCAATGCAAAATCTGTATATCCTGTTTTAGGAGCAGACGTTTCAGATCCAATGCAACCCGTGGATGGAACCCCTGAAGGCTTTCGCGGCTATATCCCAGAGAGTGAAGCAAATAAGCTTCGGGTTTGAATCCATCCTTGGGCCCGGCATCCATGGAACAGAGAATGGATTCAAAGCGGTCCGGATCCAGAGATCTTATGTATTCATTAATTAAATCATTCGACCGGCCCCATTTCGCGATCAGATGAAGGATGCGGATTTTACGATTCATGATCTTTATATCTCTATATTATTATGGCTCTTCATGTAATCAAACAGGGCAATTTTGTATTCTAAGTGGCCCTATTCGTAAATACGGTAGCATTCGAGTGCCGCAGGGCGGTCTCCTCGGCGTTCCGCTCCTTGCGGTGTACCAGAGGGGTACGCCTCAGTCGCGCGCCTTGATGAGACCGCCCTGCGACCCTCTCGGTACGTCACCATATTTACGAACAGGACCACTAAGTTCCCCCTCTTTGAAAACTTGTCCTCGAATGATTTTATCGGGGAAGAGGGGTGAGGGGAGATTTGAAAAGTCATAACCCATTTCATATCAATAAGCTTTTTCAAATCCCCTTTGGGTGTGCGACAAATTTATGGGAAAACATTTCTCTAAGAGCGTCATTCCCCGACTGGATCGGGGAATCCAGACAATTAAGGAACTGGATTGTCCGGTCAAGCCGGACAATGACAATCATTATGTAATCCTGATGTGTACCAATCCCCCGATCCAGTCGGAGGACAGGCATTTTTGTCGCAGACCCATCCCCTTTTCGCCCCTTTGCTAAAGGGGGAATAAAACGGGATAATACCTATTTTTTCACCCATCGCCCTTTACCGATCAACCTGATATGGGTCTTCCGAAGGACCTTTTTGATCCAATCTTTTTTGAAAGAAACCAGATCCGGATTCTCATCGAGATAGGCATAAAAAAACCGGAGCCGGTCGGTCAGGGTGATCACCGGACTCCGGTTCATGTTCACCTGAACCAGGTTTTTAAGGCGCTTCCGGTCGGGGAGCCTTGCATACCGTCTCGTCCTTTCATTGTCGATCAGGTAGATCTTTTGCGGGTCGCCCTCCTGCACCAGGACGTTTCGTTCCCTGAGGTCTCCCTGAAATATGCCGCTCCTGTGCATCCTCCCGATGGTTTTCCCGAATTGGGATATGAACGTCCGCTTCCCGAGAACCTCCTTTGGATCATCGTTTCTGGAAAAATATTTCTTTATATACTTCTCGATCTCCATGGCATCCGGAAGACCTTCCGTAACCAGAAAACTCCGTTTCACAATCCCGAGCACACGCTGCTCACCCAGACAGACAGGCATTGCCGTATGAAGCTCGTGATCCGTCAGAATGCAGGCCCCGGTCCAGGCCCGCTTTGCCCTGGATTCCCTGAACAGAACGGAAAGCCGGTCCCGGAAGTTTCGAAAAAAAAACTCCTTGTAGAAGAACAAGCGTCTTTCCCCCCGGCATGGGGCATCAAATGCCAATACCCGGGCGTATGCCGAGCTTTGAACGGGTTTAGTCCCTTTAATATTCCCGGAGAAGATCTCAAGGATCCGTTCTTGAAGATCGGAACATGGATAGGTTGGATGGAATTGCAATTGCAAGGAAGGACTATAGACGGATTTCATTCCTTTTTAATCTTATTCAGAAATTTCTTCCACCTCTCCGATAAATTTCCGGAAATCATGGTATCCACCCTTACAGTTTTTCAAAAGCAAAAGTTCTTCTATATCCCGCGTATCGGCAAGGATCTCAAGAAGATATTTTCAGAAAATCCTGCTTTCATGAATGCTCCGGCAAGTTTTTCCTTAACGTTTACTGAAACCTGAAAGATTGCTCCCGTTGTATTGAGAAAGAGGAAAATATCAATATCCCGGAAGGAGGATTCCGTAAGAAAAGAGCCATATAAGTAAGCGAACACAATCCGGCCATCAGCTTGAAGGGTGTCCGCTATAATCGTCGTTATCCTTTGTTTATCTTTCATCTCTTTTCTCATCATGCCGGCCATAATGCCACAGGGACTATTTGAAGTCAAGAAAACCGGAGGAATAACCCCTCATCCCCCCTCCTATCTCCCCCCTTAGTCTAAGGGGGGACAAAGGGGGGTTACTCAGTCCGCGATCCTGCAGTCCCTGCAGGCCGGGATCCGATCTTTTCTTCTATCCAGGAACAGCCTGCGCACCTCACGGAATTTTCCCCCATTCCAGATATCATAGAGGCTTTCTTCATGCAGGTCTCCCATGACCATTTTCCGTTTTGTAATCCACGCACAAAGGACCACCTTGCCGTCGAAGGTGATCACAACCGTATTGAACGGCCTCTTGCAGGCATCATAGGGGATCAGGTTCCCGGCAGCGATCTCTTCATCAGTTTCACCGCTCCGGTTCTCATAGGTCAGCACCCGGGCCTTCACCCCCTTCTCCTCCCAATAGGCCAGGGCTTTTTTGATCTCGGGCTCCACAAGGGTGGTCCGGACCATGGTCACCGTGATTTGAGGGCGGCGTTTCCGCCGGTTTCGGACATAGTCTATCAAATGCTCCACGTTCTTCTTTGTCCGATCAAAAGAGAGTCCGGGCATGGACTGTTCGTACACCTCTCTGGAGATCCCCTGGAAGGAGATATTGATTTCGTACAGAAGGCCCTCGTCCACAAGGATCGCCGCTTTGTCCGGAGTGAGGAGCGAGGCATTGGTGGTCAGGTTGATCCGGGTTGCGGGAGCATTTTTCCGGATGTACCGCAGTCTCTCGATCAGTTTCGTATCCAGCAGGGGTTCATTTAAAAAACAGGGGATCAGGTTCTTTGGTTTATGCTCGGTTAATTCTTCTACAACCTTCCGGAATATCGATTCCTCCATCTCCCCCTTGGGGAGTGTATCCTTCACCTCGTCATAAGGACAGAAGATGCAGAGGCCGTTACACCCGGAACGCGTCTCCAGCAGAACCGTTTCCGGGAAATCCGGGACAGGACGGAAAAATATTTTTTTTAGGAAACCCGGGTTGGTCTCAGGAATAAAATATCGTAGTGACATGGGGGTTTTTAGGTTCGCGGGGCAAGACACAGTGCGCGACAAATTTACGGGTAAATAGAGTGTCATTCCCCGACTTGATCGGGGAATCCAGACAATAAACGACTGGATTGTCCGATCGGGCCTGTCCTCCGATCCCCCGCTCGTAGTCGAGGGCAGGCATTTTTGTCGCAGGCACGGAAGAGTCTTTACTTTTAATTTGCAAAGGTCAATTATGAGTATAAACGAATCTATATCTCATCGGTCGAACACTTCCATGTGTGTTTTTATACGCCCCGCCTTATAATCCTCTCTGGCTTCTTTAATGCTTGCAAGATATTCTGGGGAATTTGACTTACGTTGCCATATATGCACACTATTGTCAAATTAATATGGGGAACTGGTTCAAACGATTTACTATTAACCTCGAAATAGTGTGGACATAGGACGCCATCTCACCCTCCTCTCCCCCGCGAGCGGGGGAGAAGATAAAGGTGAGGAGGTTCCACTCGTCAATACTATTATTCACACCTTAATAAAACGGGCGGGCGTTCACAAATCAGAGAAGCGGCGGGACTAAAACGGCGCCTTGGTCCTGCTCTTATTTTTCATCCCCAGGGACGTCTGCCTGATCGGCCTCTGATTTACCCTTCTCGCAAGAAGTTTTTTTGTATGGGAGGATATGCGGCGGGTCTTTTTCTCTATGCTTCGAATCAGATCTTTTTCAGAACGGCCGAGGCGCTTTTTCCCCAGATAGATCTTAAGAAAACGCAAGCGGTCCGTCCGTGTCAGGCAGGATAGCTGAGAAGCAGAAAAGTTGATCTGGGCGAGATCCTTGATCACCATGGATCTTTGAAGCCTTTTATACTCCCGGACCCGCTGCAGGTCAATCAGATGCAGGGTGAAATCTTCCCCTTGGCCCGGCTTGATAAAGATATGCCCCAGATAGAAATCCTGGTGGTGGAAGCCGGCCTTGTGGAAGGTCCTCGCCCATTTCCCCGTTTCCTTAATGATCCTTCTCTTACGAGTGATCTTGTCCCGGCTTAAAGCCCCCTCGCTGAAATGCGAAGGAAGATAATCTTCCAGCTTCTCCGCGCCGTAGAGATGCTCGGTCAGGGTGAGCGCTTGATAAGGCAGGCCCCATTTACGGAGTGCGCCAAAGGCGACCGGCGTCATGGTCCGGATCCCGACCTCTTCCAGCCTCAGGATCTTTCCCCACTCATTCTCCGCGCCGTCCTTGATCCGAAAACCCGTGAATACCGACCGGATTCGTGCAAGGAGCGGCGGATGATGCCGTTTCAAATGAAAGATGTGGGACCGGCCGTCTTCCCCTTGCAGGTAGATCCTGACTACGGAACGGTAGCGGTTCTGCTTAAAAAGCTCGCCGCCGGAAAGATCATAAAGCGCGTCAAAACGATTAAGGCCATGCCCTTTCAGAAGGGCATGGTAATCCCAGTGGATCCAGAGGCACCCTTCCTGAATAAACTCAAACCGTTTCATTGCCTGCCTTGTATGGGTCTTCGCGTAATATAGCGGGGCAATTAAACCTCTGTTCCCCTCTTTGGAAACTTGTCCTCGAATGATTTTATCGAGTAAGAGGAGTTGGGGGAGATTTCAAGAATCTCAAGCCGTCAATATTGTCTATTTACCCTTTCTCGTCTCTTCTTCTCGTCACCCCGGCATGATTTTAGCCGGGGTCCAGGATGATTTTTAAAAAAAAATCTCTGGATTCCGGCTTAAAACGTGCCGGAATGACGGTGCGGAACCATGCTCACCGCCGGAATCTCAGCCAGTCAGCACGCTCCACGGCACAGCCACAATCCGCTCATCCATGCGGCGGATTTCGTTGCCATTATAGACCAGCAGCCCGCAGGAAGTCTCCGGATACTCCTCCATAAAAAGTTTCAGGCCCTCAATATCCGCATATAGCGGAACGGACGTCAGCTTGACCTCGACTGCCAGAAGCTTCCGCCCATGCTCAATCACAAAATCCACTTCTTTGCCGTTCACAGTACGCCAATAATACACACGCGCCTTAGGAATGAGAAGATCCGACAGCACACGCAAATGCTGCAAGATAAAGGTCTCAAAGAGAGCCCCTGCCTCTCTCGCCGACCGGACACTTGCAAGGTCGTGAAATCCTGCCAGGAACGCGGCAAGCCCGGAATCCAGCCAGTAGAACTTCGGGGCCTTAATCAATCGCTTGGTTCTGTTCACATGAAAAGCCGGGAGCCTCTCCGCCAGACAGGAAGTCTCAATGAGGTTGATGTAACGGTGCACAGTGGATTGACTAATGCCCGCGTCCCTCGATATCTCAGTCTGATTCAGCATCTGCCCGCTCCGCAATGCCAGCATCTCCATCACCCGCCTGAAATCCGCCAGGGATTCAATTTGTGAGAGTGCCCGAAGATCCCGCTCAAGATAGGTTGCGACGTATCCCTCCCACCACATGGTCACCGCATCAGAGCGGTCCAATGACATCAGGGAAGGCATGAAACCCTTGGAGATCTGTGCAAAGGGATCATTCTCTTCTTTCTCGACCTTTCCGTCAGGGGGAAGCTCCCCAGAGAAAAGTTCGCTCACAATGGATGGAACGGAACGTCCCCTTATTTCTCCAAGGGTCATGGGATACAATCTGAGATACACGGCTCGTCCGGCAAGGGTTTCGCTCACCCTCCGCATCAGGAGCAGATTCGCCGAACCCGAAAGAACAAACCTGACCCGCCGCTTCTTGTCATCCACGGCCATCTTCACAGCGGAAAGAAGAAGCGGTGAATTCTGGACCTCATCAATCACTATAGCGTCCGCTCCCGCCCACAGCGCTGAAGGGTTAATTTCAGCCTGATGACGAATGTCAAAGTTGTCCAAAGTTATGTATCGCCAATTGCAGACCGGCTCGGAATACTGGAGAAAAGTGCTCTTGCCCGTCTGCCTGGCCCCGGTCAGCACAATGATGGGATGAATGGGCAGGCAGGCCTCGAAAAAAGATTGCAGACATCGGGGCTTGTAAATGAATTCGTGTCTTGAATGATTATCATTCATAGCATGAATTATAATACATCAAGGCCTTATGTCAAGATAAAATTTAAGAAGGCACGTTCACAAAACCTGCTGTTAGAAAATGTTTGTCAAAACTAAACGCCTTTTCAATCTTTTGCCTCTTCATAATAACAAAGCTTACAGCATCGGTATAACTGAAATCCTGATCATGATATTGTTTCAAGATCTTTTCAGCATCCGCCTCCACATCTTCGCTGGAATAGACCTTCATAATTCTCGGGCTTGTCTTTACCTTCTCCAGGAAATCCAGAGCAGGCTGATGCCCCAGCTCATTTAGAATAAGAATATAGACCTCAGCTATTACAAAATTACTTGTAATCAAACCCTTATGAGATGTCAGGAGTGATGGATATATCGAGGCCGCCTTTTTATGATGGGCATCATCTCTATCTGCAAGAGCAACCCATGCGCTGGTATCAACAAATATATTATCAGAAGATATCATCGCTTCCTGGAAGCAGCATATCTTGCAATATAGCGATCATGCTTGTCAGCGAGATCACTTTTACCTGAACCACCAAGTCCAATTAGCCCCATTGCCGGATCTTCTTCTATGGGGAGTTCCTTTAAATATTTCTCTATGCTTTCCCGGATAATCTCAGACTTCGAGACACCCCGCTTCATAGAAAGGATCTCTAAAATATTTGCCTGCCCTGGTTCTATATATATTTGAATGGGTCTTTTCTTTAATGTTCTCATATCATCATTATATACATCACAGAATGTGATGTGTCAATATTAAACTGAACCGCTTCGTCAAAAAATAACTTTGAAAAACACCTTGACGGGTTCATGAACAAAAAGTATGCTTTTCATGAAAAGAATACGGGAGCGGGTCTCTGATAGGGTGTGCGACAAAAATGCCTGCCCTCGACTACGATCGGGGGTGGGTACACATCAGGATTATATATGGTTGTCATTGTCCGGCTTGACCGGACAATCCACTCTTCGATAAGCTCAGGGTGACAATTGTCATGGTGAGCTTACGGATACCATTATTTTTGTCTTGAAAGGTCACTCCACTCATTGGCTTTCTCTGTGCTCTCCTCATATAAATTCGGAAGATGAGCTGCATGAGAGGTCAGCGTATAGGACGGGACCAGATCCATCAATAAATTCCTGATCCAGGCCCACTGCTTCTGCTGGATAAAATCTTCAAACAATTTTACTTTTTCGAGCACGTTTCCATGGTTATTGGATGAGTCCCTCCCCACGAAAATCTTAGGGTGATCTGTAGGCTCGACGCCCTCCGAATCCGTCAGCAGTTCCTCATAAAGCTTTTCACCCGGCCGGATACCGGTATATATAATCTCGATATCCACGTCCGGCTCCAGGCCGTTCAGCCGGATCATCTCACGCGCCATGTCCACTATCTTCACCGGGTCTCCCATGTCCAGGAGAAAGACCTCCCCACCTTGTCCCATGGCCGCCGCCTGCAGGATCAGGATACAGGCCTCGGGGATGCTCATGAAATACCGCCTCATCTCTTCGTGGGTGACCGTCACCGGACCGCCTCTTCGGATCTGATCTTCAAAAATCGGAATCACGCTTCCACGGCTTCCCACCACGTTTCCAAAACGGACGGAGATGAATTTCGTCCGGCCCGAGGCATTCAATCCGTTGACGATCTTCTCCGCAACCCTTTTTGTCGCACCCATGACATTCGTCGGTTTGACCGCCTTGTCTGTCGAAACCATGACAAATTTTTCAACTCCATAGTCATTGGCAACCTCTGCAACCGTCCTCGTCCCCAGGACATTGACTTTGACCGCCTCCTCGGGGTACTTCTCCATCATGGGGACATGCTTGTAGGCCGCCGCATGAAACACAAGGTTCGGAAGATATGCATTGAAAACCGACTCCAGCTTATTTCTATCCTGAATATCCGCCACCACGGAAGAGAACTCAGCCCCCAGCCCGCCCCTGCCTGTCTCCAATTCAAGATTGAAAAGCTCTGTCTCATCAATATCCAGGGCAATAATCTGCTTGGGCTCAAATGACAGCACCTGTCGAACCAGCTCCGAGCCTATGGATCCTCCGGCGCCGGTAATCAATACCCTTTTACCCTTGATGAAATCATTGACCATCCTCCGGTCAATGGAGGCCTGCTCTCTTCCAAGAATGTCTTCAATCCTGATTTCCTTGATATCGGAAAGCGAGACATTCCCGTGTACCAATTCATTCAATCCGGGAATGATCCGGATCTCCTTGACATGGGCCTGTCGCACCACGGATAGAATTTCTCGGATTTCACGCGATGACGCGGATGGAATGGCAATCAGGACAAGCTCAACATTCAGATTCTTCACCATATCTTCAATGTCTTCCCGCTTGCCATGTACCTTTACACCCTGAATATAAACCCCTTTTTTTGCAGGGTCATCATCGATGAATCCAACAGGCATGTAAGGACATGCATTCTGTCTTCGCATGTCCCGGACAATCTGCTCCCCGGCATTTCCTGCGCCAATAACCAGAGTTCTCTTGGTGCCTTCCTGATGTCTGTCACTTAATATCTGTTTATAAAATCTCTTCGATGATCTGAATATAACAATTAAGACAAGGGATATAAGAAAATCAATGGGTAGAATCGAACGGGGAAATCCCTGGAACACACTCTGTGTCCAAAACATGAAGACAATCCCCTGCAACAGGAGAAAGCTTGTTGCTTCTGCCTTAAGAATGTTCACTAGTTCATAGAATCCCACATAGGACCAGCTCATTTGATAAAGCCGGAAATAGGCAAAAACAGCATACTTAAGAGACAGAAATACCAGTAGATAGGCTGAAAATCTCTCCAAGTATTGAGATTCGATCTTCCCGTCAAATCGAAGATAAAAAGCCAGATACAACGCGAGGGACAGACAGATCCCATCCCAAATTAAAAAGAAAACAGCTCTCCTGAAATTGGTTTTTTTCAGCAAGAAGGACTTGATCATCGCCTTTTACCTCCTCCTCGATTCACGGCATCAGCTCTTGACCTTCCCCAGCTATACCCAAAAAACGCATTCCCCCGCAAAAAAAATTATGTAGAACCTTTGTTTATTCTTACAATATCCTATGCAATTTCTTCAAAATTATACGAGGTTGAGTAATGATTTAAAACTTCCGGAGACCCTTTGATCCTAAGACGTTTCCCATCATGATTGCTTTTGCGCCAGAGCAAATAAAACCTTATAATCCCGATTAGGCAGCTTCGAAGTAATAGGCAAAGGTGGACTGTAGCGGGCCAAGCCTTCACTGATCTCGGGCGGCAGGGAAAGAAGCTTCCCCACAAATATCCTTTTCAGAAGTTCCTTTCCTTTCATTGTTTTGGGCATCAGATGCAAAGCAACAGCCATCCGCTTGATCTGAGAGAACACTTTGTCTTTCATGCCTTCCGTCCGCACCGGGCAATCTCCAAAAAGCTCAACCTTCTTAAATCCGCTCTGGGCCAGAATCCCGTACAATTCAGGTGCTGAAAAATACTGATGGCTGTATGGACTCGGGTTAAAACCTGACCAGTCCCGATTTGCCGTACAAATTATGAATAAACCGTCATCTTTCAAAACACGGGAAACTTCCAGGATAGATTTGTGCGGTTCTGCAAGATAGTAAATCGCTTCATACAGGAGTACAAGATCAAAACTCTGGTTTTCGAAAGGCAGGCAATGGGCATCCAGTTGTCTGATCTCAACCCGATTGCCATAATGTTTTTGCGCTTTTCGAACGATTTTCTCATCATAATCCCCGCCTACGACTCTCTTCGCCCGTTTGGCCAAATAGCCCAATCCCTGGCCTGAACCACAGGCTATTTCCAGGACCTCCCTGCCATTGGAAAACTCTGCCGCAAAACAATATCGGGTGTACATTCGATCCAACTGTTCCTGGGTAACGCGGTATCCGGTTAATTCGGTTACCGCAGTAAAGTCGGTTCCAGCACTATTTAAAACATTCACTTTCCCCATCATACGCTCATCACCCAAAAAAACTCCGTATGGTATCAATAACCACATCCACTTCCCTGTCGGAAAGTTCCGGATACATGGGAAGAGAGATAACCTCTGCCGCTATCTGCTCTGTTTTCGGAAGGTGAAAATGACTCAGACCCAGTGCCGTTTGCTTGTGAATCGGGGTCTTCCAGGAAATCAAGACCTCGACTCCGTGTTCCCTGAGATGCTTCACCAGAGCGTCTCGCTTTCTGGACCGGATCACGTAGTTTTGGTAGACATCGAAGAACTCCTCACCGGATCTCGGGTGCGTTATAATATCCCCTACACCCGAAAGCCCTTCGTCGTACATCTCTGCAACCCTTCTCCGCCTCGCCACCCACTGATCAAAATGTCTGAATTTCATATTAAGCAGAGCCGCGTGAAGATTATCCAGGCGTGAACACCATCCATAGCACTCGATTACCTCAACGGAGTCGACCCTTCCATTGTCCCGCAATGCCCGAAGCTTTCTTGCCAGTTGATCATCGCTGGTGCAGGCCATCCCGCCGTCTCCAGCCGTTCCCAGCATTTTGGCCGGGTAAAAACTGAATATTCCTGTATCCCCAAAGGATGCGCACCTTTGTCCATGGTACTTTGCTCCAAGGGCCTGGGCGGCATCTTCAATAACTTTCAGATTATACTTTTCCGCCAGATCCATGATCCGATCCATTCTACAGGCATGACCGTTCAGATGCACTGGAATAATTCCCTTGGTCTTTGGAGTAAGCGCTGCTTCAATCTGATCAACATCCATATTGAAGTCGTCCGTAACATCCACAAGAATAGGAGTTGCACCGCACTGAACGATGGCGCCCACAGTCGCTACAAATGTATGTGCCACGGTAATGACTTCGTCACCTGGTCCAAAGCCCAGCGCATGAGTGGAAAGATACAAAGCGTCGGTCCCTGTATTGACTCCTATCGCATATTTGGTCCCCACATATTCGGCAATATTCCTTTCAAAATCCTCCAAATGTCGCCTAAGAATGAAATCTCCGCCCGACATCACTTCTTCAAAGGTACTGTCAAATTCTTTTTTAAGTTTCTGATACTGCTTTGGATAATTTACAAACCGTATTTTTTCATTCATATATTCTTTCCACCTTCTTCATAGTATATTTTTATTATCATAAGACTTGGTTTGGACAGTATCCTCACATTCAAATTTAACCACCTTCCTAACAGCATGAATGATATCCTGTTCAGTTATATAATATTCCTTTTCTAAAGCTGAACTGGCGGGAGCAGGCGTGTCTGGCAGCGTAACTCTTAGAATCGGAGATTTGAGATATCCAAATATATTCTCCGTAATGATCGCTGATATCTCGGATGCCACACCGCAGGTCTTCCACCCTCCATCTACGATAACAGCCCTGCCTGTTCTCTTCACCGATTCAAGAAACAAAGTGGTATCCATGGGCTTTAATGACCGCAAATCCACAATTTCAACATCTATTCCGCTCTTCTCAAGTAATGAGGCTGCCTTAAGAGACGGATGCACAACATAAGATGATGTAATCAAAGTAACGTCGCTGCCTGATTTCCGTATAACTCCCTCTCCAATAGGAACGGTATAGAGTTCTTCAGGCACCTCACCCACAATTTCATATAACCATCTGTCGTCAATAAAGAGAACGGGGTTGTCATCCTGAACGCTCGCGGCCAGAAGTCCCTTGGCATCATACGGAGTGCTCGGCATCACCACCTTCAAACCTGGAATATGGGTAAACATCGCCTGCAAGGCCTGAGAGTGCTGTGCTGCTTGTTCGCCGCCCCGATTGATAATCCCCCAAATCGTCATCGGCACACTGACCTTGTAACCAAACATAAAATACCAGTTCGCTGCATGGTTGGCAATTTGATCCATGGCCAAATACATAAAATCCATCCTTGGATGTTCAACAATAGGACGCAACCCGGCCAGTGCCGCACCTATAGCAGCACCGGTTATGGCATTTTCAGATACAGGAGTATCGATTATACGCTGTCCGCCAAATTTATCGTAAAGACCTTGGGTCGTCGTTCCAACATACCAGGGACTAATTACACCCTGTCCAATCAGAAAAACCCGCTGATCTGTGCTCAACATCTGATGTAATGCTTCATTTATCGCCTCAGAATATTTGAGTTTCCTCATATCGGTCCTACCTATTTAAATACGTTCTCTTTGTATTCTTCCGCGCTTGGGAATGGGCTAGCCTGAACAAATCTTACTGCCTCTTCTATTTCGCTAATTATCTTCTCATTAATTTCTTTCTTCTCCGAATCGGACATGATTCCCATCTCTAGAAGCAATCCCTCAATTCTCTTCATCCCGCAATTATTAACCCATGAATCCACCTCTTCCTGGCTCCGCAGACTTTTTTCAACATCCCAGTTGGGCCCTACATGGCCTCTCCACCTATATGTGGTGCACTCGATTAAAGTTGGGCCTCTCCCGGCACGAGCGTCTTCCACCGCTTCTCGAGCAGTATTATAAACATCAACAACATTGTTTCCATCGATTCTCATGGCTCTCATGTTGAAGGCTTCAGCCTTCTTGTATATTTCGATATTCGATTGGATTGCGGATATATGCATATGCGTGGAATAAAAATTATTCTCGCAGACAAAGACAACAGGGAGTTTCTTAAGCGCTGCAAAATTCAGCGACTCATAAAAGACCCCCTCGGTCGCCGCTCCGTCTCCAAAAAAAGCAACAGAAACATTCTCTGATCCCTGGATGGAAAATGCCAGAGCCGTTCCGACTGCGATAGGAATTGTTCCTGCCACAATAGCCGAGCTTCCTGGGAATCCCAGTTCCGGAGCTACAAGATGCATCGAGCCGCCGTTTCCTCTTGAGCAACCCGTTTCTTTACCAAATATTTCCGCCATCATGGCTTTGATATCACCACCTTTAGCGATATAATGCCCGTGAGACCGATGGGTACTGTATACATAATCTTGCTTCTTTAGATTTGCACAAACTCCTGTTGCCACCGCCTCCTGCCCGATATAGAGATGGCAGGGGCAAATAATTTTCTTCTGAGCGACAAAATCCGCAATTTTCTCATCAACCTTGCGAATTCTTGCCATGGTTATGTACATATTTTTTAAAATGGATGCGGGAATATTCTTGACTGTTTCTTTCCTGATAGGGCTATAATATTCTCCTGAAAACACTTATACATTCTCCTCAGTTAATATTGGTTTCCTTCTTCTCACCAACGTCCATATTGTTTCCATGATAATCTTCATGTCTGCCCAAAAAGACCTTTCTCTTACATACTTTAGCTGAAGTTCTAATTTCTTCGGCCTTATTTTTTCCATATAGGTTTTTTCGGGATCAGCACTTCCAGCCAGAATAGCACCTTCATCCGGATTCCAGATGGATGCCCAATCTGTAATCCCCGGCCGAACCGTCAGGATCGCTTTTTCCTCTTCCGTGTACATATCCACGTAGTGCTGCACTTCGGGCCTGGGGCCCACAATGCTCATGTCACCCTTGAGCACATTAATCAGCTGAGGCAATTCATCGAGCTTGTATTTCCTTATGAGCTTTCCGATTCTGGTTATCCGCGGATCGTCGTCTGATGTCGAAGGACCCCCTATCTGCTCTGCATTAAGTACCATAGAACGGAATTTAAAAATTTTGAAGGGCTTCCCGTTCCGGCCTACCCTAAGACCCCTATAAAATACCGGTCCGCCATCCTCCCTTTTTATCAAAAAGGAGACTGTAAGCAGAAGAGGAGAGAATGAAAACAACCCCAGAAACGACATGATCATATCCAATAAGCGTTTCAATGACCTGATCCTCTCGATCTTTTACAGAACATACGATTATTTTCCATCCATCAGGACCACTTGGTTCCTGCTATTTTCGTAAACGGCCTCCAGATATTCAACCATATGCCCGTATACTTTTTCGCTTACAAACCTCTCCCCGTAGAGAGCTGATGCATTTCCTGACATGATATCGAGTCGAACGCCATCATCATACAAATCCTTCAGCGTTTTTACTAACTGGTCACTGTCAGTATTATCGTAGGTGATGCCGCAATCATGGACAGAGAGCAACTGCTGCAAAGCGCCTTTCAAGCTTGAGATAATGGGCAATCCAGCAGATAAATATTCTATGGATTTATTAGGCAGTGATGCCTGAAAGTCTTTGCTGCTCCTGTATGGCGCCAAACCGGCTGAAGAAAGCCTCATCAGGGCCCATATTTCCGGAGCGCCGACCCATCCGGGAAAGATTATATTATCACAGCCCCTTGCCATTTCCTTGTATTGTGAGAATTGATCTCCATCCCCACACAGGATAAATCGTATTTTTCTTTTTTGTGCCAATAACTTCCGGGCGGCTTCAATAACGGTTTCCAATTCAATTTGACGGCCCATATATCCAAAAAAACAAACGTTGAATTCTTTGTTTTCTTTGTTGACTTTGTGCCTTTCCCAGAACTTTGCCGCCTCCAGCATAGCTTCATGGGACGGCGTTAGATTACTGTATGCCAAAGGAAACTCTTTGTCAAAGCTTGAATGAGACCGGCCTGCATGATTTACCCCCCAATCAACGAAATCCTGAGTTATGCCAACAATCGCCGTCGCATTTTTACATGCCGAACGGACCGTCTGAAACATCGGCAGCAACAACAACCGCACGAATTTTCTGCTCCATAAAGGAAAGACATTTTCGAAAATATCGGGCCACATATCTCGCATATCAAGAATAACAGGGATCTGCTCCTTCCTGCCATATTCCACCGCAGCCAGGCTTAGCTCTAAAGTCGGCAGTGAACAGAGGATAATATCCGGCTTTTTTTCAAAACCTGCCGATTTGATAAACTTACGGGCGATCATATAATGATTAATAAGGCGTTGAATTGAAACATTCCTTTTATACCCGACGGAATGCAGTAATCTTATATGATATCGATCATTTACTGCCAATGTGGTATCGGCATGGGACCTGTGTTTTTTTTTGTTGTGATCATAGGATGATGTCCACCACAAAACGTCATGCCCTTTTTCATATAATAAGTTCGCCAAAAAGCCTGTACGAAGAAGTCGATTGTTGGCATCATCCGTTGGTAAAGGCTCTCCCACCGTGATCAACCAGACTCGCATAACAACCCCTGAACGATTTTCCTGCCGGCATCACCATTGCCAAATAACGACCCGCTGTCACAAGAGGTTCTTTGCATACACATGCCTTTTTCAGCATCCAGTATCTTATCCCGGTCAGCGCCCGTTAACACATTGAAACCACTCTCAAGGAGTTCAACCCATTCGGTTTCATCTCTCAACGTGGCACAGGGCTTGGCAAAGAAATAAGCCTCTTTCTGCATACCTCCGCTATCCGTGAACACACCTCGGCAATGAGTCAGTAACTCGATCATATCAAAATAGCTGACGGGCTCAAGCAGATGGACATAGCGTGGTGTCCTGCTATTATTATTGAGCAATTTCCGGGTTCTCGGGTGCAGCGGTAAAACCACGGGAGTTTCCCGCGAGATCTCATCGAGTGCGCCTATGATATTATCCAGCCTTTCCAGATCATCCGTATTCTCAGCTCTATGCACTGTAGCAACATAGTATGCCCCTCTCAATTGATCTATAAGTCCGGCAATCATAGCTGATGGTTTTGCAATCTTCCTGTAAAATAGCGCTGAATCATACATCACGTCACCCACATTCCTTACCATATACTCGTCCGTTTTTTTGTCCGGAGGGATTCCTTCCTTTGCGAGGTTTCTGACTGCGGTCTCAGTCGGGCAAAAAAGCCAACGGGAAATACGGTCGGTAAGAACACGGTTTATTTCCTCCGGCATCCGCATGTTAAAAGACCGCAGCCCGGCCTCTACATGCCCGACCGGGATATGAAGCTTTACTGCGGACAGAGCGCCAGCAAGAGTGGAATTGGTATCCCCATACACAATCACCGCATCCGGTTTCTCTTCAAAGATCACCTTTTCTATTTTCTCCAGCATACTCCCGGTCATGGCACCGTGAGTTCCTCCGCCGATTCCCAGATTGTATTTCGGCTTCGGGATCTGCATCTGCTCAAAGAATACCTCCGACATATTTGTATCATAGTGCTGGCCGGTATGCACTATTACTTCTTCGACATGCATGCCGGACGATAGTGAATTATGCTCTGCAATCGCACGAGAGACAACAGCCGCCTTTATAAATTGCGGCCTCGCACCAATGATAGAGAGAATATTCATGACAATAACAACTTATAAAGCGTCAACAGCTTCTTCTCTTCGACTGTATGATTGTACTTTTCTTCAACTGCCCTTCTGCCATTCTCGCCCATCTTCTTCGCTTTCTCCGGATTGTCCAATATCCACTGAATGGCCTTTGCTATTTCATCCGGTTTTAAGGGGTCCACACAAATACCGCACTGATGGCCTTCAACAATCTCTTTCCATAAAGGGAAGTTGGAGGAGATAACGGGAATGCCTGCCGACATATACTCAAACAGCTTATTCGGCTGAGCGTCTGTATGATTCGGCACAGGATGATAAAGAACCAGACCCGCCATCGACCTTGATAGAACCTGAGCCACTTCAGATCTGGTTATCTGACCTAATTCCTCCACGCACCTCCACCCCGAGAGCCGAACAGCCTGATCACGCTGACTTGCCGGTGAAAACTTTCCGGCGAGTATCAGTTTTGCATTCGAATCACCAATGGCCTGCACCATCTCGAAAGCCCCTCTGAGCTGAGAAATAACGCCGACATAACATACTGCTTTTTCCTTCATCGACCAATTTATGTCGGGGAGATACAGCTCATCCAGGATAGGGTAGTTGTTCAGGTTGACTGTGCGGCAGCCAAGCATCTTAAACCGTTTCTCTATAAAGGGCGTCGCCGCAGCGATGGCGTCAAAGTGCCTGACTGACATGTTCTCGATTCTCTCGATTATCCATGCAATAAAGAGCCTCAAATATTTCGGAATATATTCTTTGGTCAATGTCTGCCGAGGGACGTCTTCATGAACGTCGTAAATTACCTTCTTTCCCTTGAACCTCAGCCAGAGAGCGAAAGGGATCAATTCCGGATCATGGAAATGGTATAGATCCGCATTGATGCTTCGAGCTTTCTGATATACAGCCAGAGCTGTCCTGGTCATTCGTGACAATCTGCCCCCATCGGAATGAGGGACAGAATGCAGGTGAACCTTATTCCTGACTTCATCCGGTGCACTAGGTGAAACGAGATGTGTCTCATATCCGGCAGAGGCCAGGCTGAGACATTCTTTATGAAAGATACGGATATCGTCGAATGGGTGCGCTGAGGAGAGATGGCAGATTTTAGAGTGCAACGCTATACTGGCTCTCCCAAACTGCGATATTGTATAGTTTCCATTGCATGTCCAGAGATAATTCCTGAAGGTCCGGGATCCTGCTGCAGATGCTTTTCAGCAACATGGAAGCGCTTACCTGATTTTTCATAACAGGCAAATGTTTTTTTAACCATAATTCATTCGGAGCTTCAAAACCGAATTTATTCCTGCGCCAGGCAATACTGACCGGCAGAATTTTTTCAGCCAATTGCCTCAATGAATACTTGGTATACCCCTTGTTAATTTTATCGGTAGGGGGCAGGGAAAGGGCTGCTTCCACACAGCAATGACTCAGATAAGGGACCCTGGCTTCTATTGAATGCGCCATGGAATTGCGATCTTCATAATGCAGTAAATGCGGCAACTGGTATTGGGCCAGTTCTGAGTGCTGCAGGCTCTCTATATCAAGAAAACTTTTTGCTGAATGCTGCAGCATTTCTATTGCTTCATGAATACAGTCAGGTTTTAGAAACGGCACCCGGCGGGAAAGGACTTTTTTCCGCAAAGGCAGGATCAGAAAATATCCGATATAACCTGTTAGCCTGAAAAGGCTTAATCCGGAGTGCGCGCTGGCAAGGAGATACTCCTTGATCAATTTAAATATTTTTCCTCTTCTCAGCAGATACCAGAAATAAGCCGGATAATACCGCTCATAACCCAATAACGTTTCATCTCCCCCCTGTCCATCCAGCATGACCTTGACCCCTGCTTCTCTGGCTTTTTTCATCACAAAATACTGCATGAACACGGATGGCCCGCCAACGGGTTCGTCCTGTATACGCAGGCATTCTTCTATGTGGGCCAGGAAATCTTCATACACAGGCATGGCCAGATGCCAGTCCAGGCGGCACTTGTCAACAACCTGTTTCGCAAAGCCGCTTTCATCCCTGTCTGCCAATTGCGATTTCGCTGTAACAGCAACAAATCTTGATTGAATGCCCTGGTCTCTCTGCATACCCGATGCAAGTGCCGCTATGACAGATGAATCCAAACCGCCGGACAGGCATGTCCCTACCGGAACGTCGCTGCGAAGATGAAGTCGAACGGACTCTTTGAGTATTTTCGAATATTCAGAAGCGTTCATCTCTGTTTTAACTGCCTTTGACAGGTCATAATATTTTGAGAAACCCATAGCTCCGGTATTCAGATCAACCTTGGCATAATGCCCGGGGAGTAATTGCAAGATTTCCCTGTAAAATGTTTTGTCGCCATGGTCACTGAAGCCCAGAACCAGATAGGCCAACAATGTTTTCCGGTCGGAGATCGGGACGACACCGGCAGCCAATATGGCTTTGATTTCAGAAGCAAACAGGATTCTTTGTGCATCGCTATAATAATAGAAGGGCTTGATTCCGAATCGGTCACGAGCACAAAAGAGAGATCTGTTCTGCTGGTCAAGGATCACGAAAGCCCACATCCCATCCAGGTATTGCAGGCAGTTCTCTCTCCATTCTTCATAAGCGTGTAAAACAACCTCTGTATCCGTATGTGACACAAACCGATGACCGCATTGCGTCAATCGATCTTTTAATTCCAGGTAGTTGTAAATTTCACCGTTGAATACAATGCTGAAATGCCGATAATGCATCGGCTGGTGCCCGGCGGCACTTGTATCAATGATCGATAGACGGCAATGGCCCAAAGCCGCGTTGCCCTTTACAAACATTCCCCTGTCGTCAGGGCCCCTGTAGTCCATTACGGTGAGCATGGACTGAACGTCTTTTTCATCCGGCGCATGGTCTGATTTATTCACAATTGCAGCTATTCCGCACATCTATATCTCATTCATTGGCATGAAAAGAGCCAGCATAAGGGAGAGAAGCAAACCATGTGTCAACATCACCGTGAAAAGCCCGCTATTCATTATTGAAAAGACAGACATGGCAACAGAGGCAACGATCAGTTCGCTATTCCTGTATTTGCAGGCCATGATTCTGTCAAACAGGAATAATACAAATGAAAATATGCTTACAAACACAAACACGCCAACAACTCCAAACTGCATAAATGCATTGCCAATTAAGCCCGTATTGGCACTATCTTCACCGCCGTAATGAAGCCATCCGATGAGTCTGGGAGGGTCCATCTCATAGGGATAACGCACAATATGACTAAAAATGGAATCAGAGAGAAAAACGAAGTCGTTGCGGCTAAAAAAATCAAGGTAATGATAAGTGATCTGTCCCGGACTAAACAGGGACCGCCTCACAAACAAGCTTAAGGGCCATACATTTTCATAAGAGACATATATCATGATTGATATGAGGACACCTCCTGCAAATAAAAGCGGCAAATATAGTTTCAGCCTGTGATAAGAAGTGACAATAAAGATTACAAATAGGAAAGCAAAGAGGAAAGTCTTATACCCCGTGATGCTGAAAAGATAAAACTGAGATAGAATCACAAAAAAAACAGCAAAATATCTGCGTTTTCTGAATGCCAGGACAAGCAGAAGCGGATTAACGACGTAACCCTGCCAGACCATCAGATACCCCAGGAACATTCCAAGGCTGGCCAGATAATACTCCCGTACAGCGTATACACCGGTCAGGTCTAAATTGAAATGAATGCCAAAACGAGAAATTGCAATAACATGAGTAAGCGTTGTGGCAGCAAATACTGTTCCATAGAAAATCGATTTACTGCTGAAGCTCAGCTTCAAAGGCAATCCGGAAATCATTTTCGAAAAAAAAAGGAACCACAAATAGGCAAAAGATATTATGCAAACATATCTATAGTCCATATTGCTGCGCATAAAATATACAATACAGGGCACGACAAGCATACAGTAGAGGACTACGGAGAATAATCCTGTAATTTTCTTCTCACTTAATTGCTGCATCGCATATGAGGTAAGTAGGACAAGCCCATATGAAAAGACTGCCCTGTTCAGATTAACAATATAGACATATTCTTCGTGAGCAAAGACATCGGCCAGTATGGATAATGAATAATCTAAGGAGACAGCGTACAGAAGACTTGAAGGAACAACCAGCAGGGCTCTAAATTGCTTCTGAAAAATACTGGATTGTAATGCAAGTCCCATTTTCTATCCTGTACGCTTTTTATGAGCGTTCCAAAGAACCGACATATACAACATATAAAGCAACACTTCATTTATTGACGCCAACCACAAGAAAGCAATTACATTATCCCGGAAAAAATAATAGCCTAACAGGCAAATAATAATTTTAGAAAGAAAATATAACGACTGCCATCCCAGCAAGACGCCTAACTTTTCAAAAGTAACGATTCCCAGACTCGTTGGCGACGCAACAAAATGAAATATGAGACCAACCGAAAGAATTTCTGCGTAGCGGCCAGCATCTGTCCACTGCTCCCCAAAAACAAAGGCAAAGATATGGGAGCCAAAAAGGAAAATGACCAGCATGGGTCCAATACCGATTAGGAACAAATGCTTCCAGGTACCCAATATCATGTCTTTGCATTCTTTCTGATTGTTCCTGCACTTGGCCAGGCTTTGATAGAATACCTGGGACACAGAAGACCCTATCAACCCGACAGGGATACGCAATGCCCTGTCTGCTATAGCATACAACCCGGCCGTGTAGGGAGAAAACAGGACTGAGAATATAATAAACATCGAGGATACGGCCGCATTGTCGAGAAGGGCGCCCGGACCGGAATACCTGGGAAAGTCGGAATATCTTTTGGCGATAGCCCTTACACTCGAGTATGGAGCCTTTTGAAATTTTAATAACCTAAGGCGCCGGAGCAGGAATAACAGGCTGCCCGCTTGCCCGGCAATCTGGCCGGCAATAAGTCCGCCCGCTCCCGGATGAAAGAGCGGGACTGCTGTTATCTGACCTGCAGACATCGTACCGGACTGAACAACCTTGGAGATGGATAGCGTTGCGAACTCCTTCTTTCGATTGAACCAGTAATTCAATATATTATAAAGTCCAACAAGAAACACACTTACAGGCAGCCAGATGAACCAGGGTTCCATCTGCGGCGCATTGAACAACATAGATATTTTATGCTTGAAAAACCAAATCACAACCAGCGAGGCGGCACTCATCAGTATAACGGACATGACCGAAAGTCTAACCAAGGCTACAGCGTCTTCTTCTTTCTCCGGCAGCATAACGGCCAGTTCATACCGCCAGGAAGCCACCACGCTGATTATTGCCACAACTCCTGCAAACATCGCTGCGACGCCAAAGGCCTCGGGTGAGTAGATGCGCGTCAGAATGGGCATAGCCGCCATGGTGAGCCCCTGCGCCAGGGCCGTACCCGTCATCAAGGCCATTGTGTTTGCTAGGAAGGAGCCTTTGGGAACGTAACGGTTTATGAAATGATGAATCGTTTTTACCACCATGATCCGTATTGATAAGGGAGCTTGCCTGAGGCTTCATTAAGACTTCCGGGTTGAGACGACCGAATACTCGATCTGTACATCTCTGACATATAGGTTGGAGAGGCCCCCCTTATCGTTTCCTTTGAGCAGAAAACCTATTCTGTATTCACGGGCATCTTCCGGAAATGAAAATTCCTTGATCATAGTTTTATAGCTTGCCGGAAGGAAATATCGTCCTAGATACATGTTAAAGCTTTTACCTGATGCATCATACCACCATACATAGAGGTCGGCGGCGCCTTCTCCTTTTAATGAGGCGGAGATCCGGTAAACAGTGGAGCCGGTCTTTTTAAGCTTCCACCTGTTATCGAAATAAGCGCCGGGTGCCTTTGTAATCTCGCCTGGGCCGCTGTACAGCCAGTAATCCCTGCTGTCCGGCTGCCCAAGGTAAAGGGCGTGCTCCCCCTCATGAGCCTCTTGTGTCAATTCCGATCGCCCTTCCGAATAGGTTGACCATTTCAAACTGCCTTGCTTCCCGGACATTCCGGATTCAGGACCGGAAGCCATCAGCGGGTACCAGACCCTTTCGCTTCCCATGTTTCTATCTGCCACGCTCAATGCCACATTTAAATCATCAACATATAGAGTCGACGGACTCTGGCCGCTTTCAGCCATCGTGAAGACAACCCTGAATTCTTCGGCTTCCTTCGGCAGGAGAAATTCTGATGTGATCTCTCGATAGGATTCTGACAGGCTGTAACGCCCCAGTTTCAAATCATGGCCCTCCCCTTGTTTGTCGTACCACCATAAGTAAAGGACTGCAGTACCCGCCCCTTTCGCATAGACGGACAAGCGGCCCTGAACAGGGCCCCCGGGAAGAGCGAATTCCTTTTCAAGCTCCTTGTAGTTCTCAGGCAGAAAATAGTCTCCCAGATACTGAGGAGAAGCATTCATTTCCTGGTCGTACCACCAGACATAAAGCCCAACATTTCCTTGCCCTCTCATTTTGGCAGTAAGTCGGCCCTTGACCGCTTCTGTTGTTTCAATACGCCATCTGGTATCTCCGGAACGGCTGGGCGGTTCGGTCAGTTCCCCGGTGCCTGTAAACAACCAGCCCATCCTTTCTTCCTCACTTCCTGAACCCTGCAGTTTCAAGAAAAGACCTTTCCCCTGGAGCTTCTTCTGTTGCAGGAAAATACAATTCCGCCCGCCATGGCTTCCGTCACTTATCCCCCAGGTCAAATTATCAGAACCCTTCTTGGAAAATATTGACCACATATACGTCTCCGGTTCAGCAATCCGGACCTTCTCCAAATCTGAGATAAATACTTCTTCCTGACCGTCCTTTTCACGGGCTGGCTCCCACAGAGCCAGTTCAACATCATCCACGTAAAGAACGCCTGGCTCTCCGGTACTCTCTTTAAGTAAAAAACCAACTCTGAATTCAGACATCCAGGGTTTCTGAAAAGTTTTCATCATTCCGTAATAATTAAAATATGCACTTGGAGGATATGTAATAGTGCCAGGACCTGTATGAAGCCAACAGCTTTTATATTTCTTCTCCCGAAGCCCAAGACGCGACAGCCAATAAGAGATGCACCCATCACTCGGGTCATCACTCTGCTTCAAATAAATGCTTGACTTGCTCTCAAAACCCTCATCCGTCACTCCCCACGGAAATGTAACGGGATTCACATCTGTATAGGTCGACCATCCGGGTTTCTCCGGGCTTTTCATTTCTTCTGATTCAAAATCAGAATGGAACAAAGGTTCCCAGATCTCGTTTGATTCTTCTGGTCCAGCGAGTTGTTCATCAGCCCGAAGATCAGGGGCCATAAACAACCAAGGCCCGGCCAATACGAATAGATACATCAGATATGCAGAAAGGATTCGAAACCAAACAGGCAGCTTCATGAATATTCCGGCTTTAGGCTCTTTACAGGTCATATGAAGTGGCCCTCCCAGCAACTGTCACCAAAAGCGATCGGCTCTTATTGATTTTAAAACACCCCATTAAATCAATGCTCAATTTTGAAATTATCCACATACAGGATCGACGGCTCTGAGTCTTTACCTTCATTCTCATGGCTTTCCTTAAACAAAAAACCAATCCGGTATTCAAAGGCTGCTTGGGGAAGTTCAAACTCTCTTGTCAGGAGTTTATACTCTTCAGGAAGATAGTATCTGCCAAGCTCCTGATTGCTGAGCTGACCGTCCTGATCATACCACCAGACATAGACCAAAACATAACCTTTGCCTTTGACCGATGCAGTCAAACGATACGGAGATGGGCCCTTGTTCCTGATCTTCCAGTCATTATCAAGATATTGGCTTGGCGCATGTGTAATATCCCCATGCCCGGTATAAAGCCATGTGTCTTTGTTACCCGACTGCTTCAGGTAGAGACCGTATCTTCCCGCATGGCTTTCCTCTGTCAACCCCCATTCCCATGTGACCGGAAGCCCTTCGGAATAGGTCGACCAGCCCAGACTCTCCGGTTTCTCCGGGGCCACGGACTCAAGATCAGAAACCATTACAGGGCTCCAGACCTTTCCCGGCTCTGACTTGGCATCCATATGGCTTTCCGAAAATTCAACATTCAGATCATTCAAGGATATAGCCGATTTATCTTGATCATTACCCATCTGTAAGGCAACCCTGAATTCCTGGGCTTCGGGGGGCAGGATGAACTCCGCTTCGATCTTTTTATCCTTTTCCGACAGATCGTATCGGCCCAACGGGAAATAAGAGGCCTCTCCATTCGGATTGTACCACCAGATATAAAGGTCTGCAGAACCTTTGCCTTTCACGGATGCCGATAAGCGGCCCTCTACGGGACCATGTGGCAAATAAAATTTCCTATCGAGCATTTCATATTGACGAGGAAGAAAATAATCTCCCAGATACTGATTCTTTGCCTTCCCATACTGATCGTACCACCAGAAATAAAGCCCGCAAGAACCCCGCCCTTTAACCCTGGCTGTGAAACGGCACATCGGCTCTCCCAGGTCCCCTATATGCCAGCCCATATCCCCGGACTCACCGGGAGGCTCTGAAAGTTGGCCCGGACCCGTATATAGCCAGGCACTTCTGTCATCAGTTTCAAGACCCAGCCATTCTAAAGGAAGAGAAATCCATCCCGGCGACGGCTTCCGCATGTCAGGCCCATACATTCCGGGATGGCTCGTCTCGGTCAGTCCCGTGGACCTTTTCCGGTAATCTCTTTCCGATGACACGGACCATTCATGGAGTTCCGGGTCCAAAGAGATTCTTCTCTTTTTGAAGATACCTTTGCCGCTGTTATCAGGAAGATGCCTTGACAGGGAAAACTCAGGATCATCCACATAGATGATGCCGGGTTCTTCATCATATTCCTTTAGAAGAAAACCTATCCTGAATTCAGACATCCATGGCGCCTGAAGCGTCTCGATTGTTCCAGAGCGGTCGAAATTTGAGCTGGGGGGATCTGCAATCCCGCCCGAACCCGTATAAAGCCAAAGGTCCTGATAGTTCTTCTCCTTGATGCCCGTGCGGCGCAGCCAATTTGAAAACCAACCCGGATCTTCCTGTTCCCCCTGCTTCAAATAAATTGCAGCCTTGCTTTGGAAACCGTCTTCTGTCAATCCCCAGGGCCAGGTAATGGGATCACCGTTTGAATAAGTAGACCAGCCAAGGTTCTCGGGGCGATCTGCTGCCACCTTCTCAAAGTTTTCTTTATAGAGGTTGTAATCTTGAAGAAGACCGCCCGAATCATCAGGCCCATCCTTGTTTCCCAAAGCGTGATCCAATGCCGGCCTGTCTTCGCCGGGGAAATCAATCCGTTCCATAGAGACATTTTTTATATTTAATTCCCCTTTGCCCTCCAATATGAAAATGATGCGATATTCATGGGCATCTTCGGATGTCACAAAGCTGTTTTCTATATTCTTATAATCTTCCGAAAGAACCGCATCCCAAAGCGGAACCCAGCTGTATTTACCTTCTGCATTAAATTCAGCAAGAAAAACCTTAAATATCCCATCACCCTTGAGTCTGGCATTAAAATGGTACATTGTATCCGGTTCAATTCTCCTCCCAAAAGAAAAACAACGATGAGGCAAGAAATCTATTGGACCATCGCCAGAATAAAGATATGTATTTCCTTTGTCCCAGTTATTAACAGTAAGAACAGACTCGCCGTCTTGATCTTTCGCCATACTCCAGTTTTCAGCTTTGTCTTTTTTTTCGTTGGTATAAAGTGTCCAACCTGCAGGACTCTTCCCGTCCGGTCGCCTAAGGGAAAAATCGGCATTAGTAATTTTAACCGGGGACATGTATACTTTTCTCTTGACCTTGTGAAACCTGAATAGCCTATAGCCGCCAATACTTTTAATCAACTCGCACAATTCAGGATCAGCTGTAATGTGACATATTTGTGTATTATAAAAAGTAGGCGTCATGTATTTTGGTAAATATATATAATCTATACCAAGTTCTTGAAGATAATTATATGCCTTATACTTATCTAACATCCTATATAAACCAATTAATATTGGATCAGAATCATCGATATACCTTCGCCCTGCATAATAGACAAACTCGCTTTGTCTAAAAACAAGGAAAAGACTGTCCTTGTTTGTTTCATCTTTAACATATTTTATTACCTCATATAAATCATCTTCAGAATTTATTAGCTTTGACCAGTCAGAATTGATTGTATTGTTTTGTGGGAGTTTGGAGGAATACAAATTCATATACTTCATTAAGGTATCAAAATAGATTACAGGATAAGCAATTAAAAAAAATAGCGGAAGTAGAAATATTTTCTTAACTGTTGACAGCCTGCTCATATATGTATCCGATGAATAAAGCTCCGCCGTAAACTATAAAAGGATGTAAGGTTAGAATATAGCGGTCATTCTTAATAGCTACATCCATCCCAAATAGCATCGATAGCAACACTAAGGCGTAGAATAATAAGATTACTGGTAGGAATGTACAAGATAAAGCATCGGTTCTTAAAAACTTGTAATTAAATATAAGAGCTAACGCAAATAGCCAATAGGTTATACCAAAAGATTCCGGTTTGCTAAATCCTTTTAAAAAACCTAGACCTATTTTATCTGAAGCAGAATCTATATGACGGGTTTGTCTTATATATTTTGTGTAGGACAACTCTTCCATATTCCACACCTCTAAACCGTCCTTGATTATGGCACCATATCTTTGATAATTAGATATGTATATCGACCCTCCAATTAAAAAAGCAATAATTGTTATTATGGCTACTCCGAATATTTTTTTATACATTATTTTTTTTCTTAAGAAATAAACAAAAATACTAAACGGCAAGGTTAGCAGTCCGATTGAGTGAATAAACATGCTCATACCAACAGAAATACCCGTGATAATAAGACGCCATAAACCATCTTTTTCTATCGTCTCAAAAAGCCAAACGAAAGAAAGATAAAATAAATATATCCTGATAGTATCAATGTGACTGGAAATGGTCAGGCTTATGATTAGAGGACTCGATAGAAAAATAAACATCCCAAGTACTCCGTAGCCAATTCCCTTGCGAGAAAAATAATAATTTATAAGAAGGAGAAAATATATCAGGTAAAATGGCTCTATTGTTTTTATCAATCCAGAGTCTGAACTGGTCCCTTGCAGCATATAACACCAAACCATCAGCATTTGATAGCCCAAAGGATGAGACGAAGGTGAAAAATATCCCGTTTCTTTATCAGCTTGGGAAAATGGATAAATGCTAATTGTTTTATGCTTGTATATTAAACGCGCCTCTGTCGCATATTTTAGAGTATCATTGGCAGTGATTGGTAAAAAAGTTGCTTGATAAAAAATAGCCCCCATCATAATAATTATGATTAAGAACAATACAATTTCCATCCAGCGCCTTAAGAAGTCAAATTCCAAGAACATCTTCATTGCCTTTTGATAAAGGCATTTCAATAAATACAAGTATTTAATGCAGAAGATAAAAAGCAATACAATAAAAACCGTAATTAGCCCAATGTATAGAATGTCTGGTTGACCTGGAAAAAAATAAAAGATCCCTCTTAAGAGCCATGATATAGTTATTGGGCCAAGCCCTATAGTGAGAAAGAATAATCGGGCTACCTCTGACTCTTCTTTTTGAACGAAACGTCCAAGCAATAAAAAGATCACTAACGATGAGAATATAAATGTAAAAAAAATACCTAATAAATTAATAAACATTTCCTTGTTCCAATTCTATTTAGCTGATATCAATAATTTCTAGTTGAAAACAATTGGAGTTATCCAATAAATCGGAAATACACTACGTTAGACCTTTCCCTATCGGCGCGTTTCTGGGACAATGTCCCAAATCATAGTTCCATAGACCAGACTTTTTTTATATGATCCGTAATAACCAAGCTGTATCCGTATTCCCTCTCGGATTACTCCAGAGGACCTACCCTCTTTTGTAGTACCACTCATAATTAGACTCTTCAGCTCAGAAGATATTTCGCGTTATCGAAGATAAAGATCTGCTTGATCCTTTAGGTCAAACCAATCCGAAATGTAGGGCACGGAGGTCTACTGACTATTTCTATTAAAAAAACATAAAGTGGCGGAGATACCGCTTCGATGTACTGGATGGATTTTAAGATTGCTTCGTTCTGTTTAATAGCGAATAATGATTTATAGTGCCCTGTGAAGCAACAAGTATTCTATTTTTTAATCAGCTCATTTTTCCAATAGCTCAATCAACCCATATGTTCTACTGAACAACCATGCTATTCTCTTATTTTCAAAAGCTATGGCAGGAACTGGGTTTGCGATACAGTGAAAACTATTTTTTCTAGCTTGCTCAATCGCTCCTTCAATATCGTTCACTTTAAAACATATATGATAAAGGTTTTGCTGCTTTTTCAACATATTACAAATTGGGGAAGCTTCATTTAACGGTTCTACCAATTCAACTCTAAAGTTGTTGATATTGATAAAAGCAACCGCTACTTTTTGAACCGGATCAACAATTGCCTGAGCACCTGTGACTGCATCGTCTATTGATCTGACGGCAATTCCTACATGATCAAAGCATGCATCTTGGCCAAAAAATTCTTTGCTAACCACGCTACTTCTCCATCTTCACTAATTTGCATGCATAATTAATCGGAACCTTGTTCATATCCGGAGAATAGGGTTCCAACGAGGTAGGAAGTATGAGTTCAGAAGCGATGTGAAACCTTTTCTCAAGAATCTCCCGCACTTCGTTAACATTATTAAACAAATAAATGTGATCCTCTGCAGCGGCATATATAGCAGTCGTCAAGAACAGAGTCCCTTTATCTTTAAGTAAAATATATAATTTGTTAAGAAGCTCATCTGGATCCTGAATATGTTCAAGCAATTCACCACAAGCAATTAAATCGAACTTCTGTTCGTTGTTTAAATCATAAATATTGGTTAGCTTCAGTGTAATTCTATCGGTATCAACCTGAGAGTGCTTTAGTAAGCTTTCAGTGCATGATTTTGAAAAAGGGCTTATGTCAATCGAGTAGAAATTTTTGTACGGAAAAAACTTCGCAATATAATAAGAATATATACCAGGTCCCGATGGTGCATCCAATATTTCTGAAGAAGGTGTTGTCAACGTACTGAGAGTAATAAAATATTCTCTAAACCTATAATGGTTTGGCCAAAATATTTGTGAGAGTAACAAGCCATCTAAATAATTATTCATTTTTCCTGCCTGGTATACATTTTTATTTGCATCCTCAAAAGAAGAGCACGAATATTTACCATCTCTATTCAATTTTTTTTGTAATATCAAAACATCAATTGACAATCTTATAAACGCCTTTATGCAATTTGAAAAACCTTGTTCTGTTTCATATTTTCTTTTCAAGATAGTTAATAATTCCTCGGAAAAGGAAAGGTATTCTTCGTCAAAAGATTCTATAATATAATTATAGCTTCTATCGAAAAGAATAAAATTCTTATTTATATACTCTAGAACATTTTTTGTAATTGGATATTTTCTTAACATATTTTGACTAATCATAACTATCTCACTCCATTAGTTTAATATATTTGAATAAAGGATAATCTTGCGTAACGTCACAAACAAAGCGATTATTTTTTAAATGATTTTTAAAGCCAGAACTTTTTAATAATTCCAAACAGGGTTTGTTTTTAGGAGTAGGTTTATAAATAGCCCATACTTCATCTAAATGCCTTTCTTGGGCATATTGAACTATTTTATAGAGCATCGTTTCTTCTACTTTTCTACCCATAACTCTGCAACTTAAAACAAAATCTACAATCTTTCCAATTTTGCTCTCAACCTCAAGACTTACTAATCCCGTTATTCCCGAATCACCAAATTTGTCCATTACACGGAATATCCAGAATAGATGATTTTCCTGTTTCACCCAATTTACTAATTCCGTTTCTGTCATTCGTCTCGTAGAAAGATTCATTTGATTGGTTTTGTTTAGCAATTGAGTGACTCTTTGAAGATTAGATTCACTTAACTGCTCCACTTTTATTGTCATTTTTAAGCTCTTTAACCACTCATCCAATGAACCAACACTTTCCTTGAGTTTCTTGCGCTGCCGTTCTGAAATATATATTTCTGTCCTTTCAAAATCTTCCTTGCTAATTGACGGCGTATCAAAGCAATTCAAATTAACTAACGTACTTCTATAGAACATTATATCTTCTGGCCAATCAGGAACAAAAACTTCTGGCAATGCTTCCCTAACTCGCTCTCTCTCAACTGGACTGTTATCTATAAAAACTACTGATTGGAGACCAATATTCAACTCCAAAACCAATTCAACAATATTCTTCGCTTTATCTTGCCAATTAATTTTCCAAGCTGCAAAATCTTCTAACCTCAGAAGCATCTCTGGATGCTTATTTATTGCTTCCAACGCAATTGCTTCTTCGTTCTTGCTCACTATACCTAACAGTACTCCCTTATTTCTAAGGAATTTTAATGCGCTCTGAAAATCAACAAACGCCTCACCAATGTGGTCATGTCCACCCAGTCTTACATTCTCCCAACCCACTTCCCCGACAACACCTCCCCACAAGGTGTCATCTAAATCAAGAATAACTATTTTTTTTGAGTTTCCAGCTACCCCTCTTAAAGCAGATTTTATATCCTTTACAGCTTCAATAAAAACATCATTGCCAAAAGGAATCTTTCCCAAATACCACAACCTTGGGTCAAAAGCTTTTCTACCAGCAATACTTATCCATCTTTGTGCATCTAACAAATAAAAGTTTGAGGCTTTGCTTAATTTTTCAGAAAGTCGTAGATTCATTCGCATTAAAGTGTTTGATATCCCAATGTCAATCCTCATATCTAACATCCCCAAACCTCTATGATATGATGGAAAAACCCATGTAGGGACAAATATGGTTCTTGCTCTATCTCGTATATTCAATAACAATGAACAATATTCATCTACTTCTGCCAATATTTTCTCAATTGGTTCATGTTTAAAATTAACAACATGATTAAAAGATTCACTTACATTTTCAGGTTGAGTCCAAACAACAGCAACATCAGGATTGCTCTGCCAACATTCCAAATCTTCTTGCATTAAAACTGGCACTACTTGGCCAAAAGGTGCAATGATTGCATCTACTATTGGATCTTCATTATCATTACGTGCATATCCTGCCAAATTATTTGTATTAAAATCTGATATAAGCAATAGTTGACATTCTTTTTCATCCAATTGATTTTGCCTCCACAATCGATGAAACATAATCTATAAGGGTGCCAATAGTTCTTAACGGACTATTATCCTGTGACATAGCTTGCTCATCAGTTAAGGTTATTGTAATTCCGATCTCCTCAAATATTTTCTGCTCAGTTATCACAACTAAATTAATAAGACCCATTGAGTCCAATTTCCCTCCCTTACCAAATAAAACTTCATCAAGATCTGTTCCCAGTTGATCTTCTTTTGGAAGTTGCTTATTTAGCTCGCCTACTGAGTCTATAATTGCCTTAACAACCTTCTCATTGTTTGCCATTGCTTTCTCCTCATGAAGACTAATTTATTATAAGATCACTATCCCTCTTTCTCAAGATTTCCAGATTATAGTCTTAACTTCTCATAACAGTTTTTTTAAATATCTTATTATATAAAAGTATCGAAGTTACAAAAAGAATGGCCTCACCTATTATTGTCCAGAATCTTGCAGATACAATAATAACCAATATATTTAAATCAGATATACCCTCCAATTTCAGGATGCTCATTAATACATATTCACGAACTCCGATTCCAGCTGGAAGAACGAAAGCAAGCAAACCAGCAGTTAATGCTAATGGAAAGCTTGCCATTATTTCTATCTTATAATTTAATGTTTGAGTAGCATAGAACTGTACAATGATCAAGTAGCCTATACCTAATATAACAAAATATACCAACTTGACAAAAATAATCATAAGCGATTGTTTAAAAGATAACCCCGTTAAGTATATATTTTTTTTGGCATATTTCTCTATTTGGTAAGACAACATAAGCAATACCTTGGGGTGAAGCATTATTATTGGAACAACTATCAACACTAAAATATATAAGCCTGATATTTGGTTAATAGACTGAATCCCTTGTTTCAAGGCTAATAACCCAAGAGCAAAACTTGCACAAAGTGTTGTAAAGAAATGGATGCCAATAAAAAAAGAAGCCGTCGTAGAATTTACCCCAATCCGTTTTAGTAACACTACTGTGCCGGCGACTAACCATATTTTTCCAGGAAGATATTTGCCTGGAAGTGCAAATCCTTGGATAAACCATGATGACTGGAAGTCTACAAGGCATCCCATATATTTTAGAGATAAAAAGTATGAATAGGCCATAAGAATATGGGCTATAATAAATATTCCAACGATTCCAACTGCCAAAAAAAACGGCATTTTAAAATAAGACCACGTCAAGTGATATGTAGAAATATTTAATGAATCATATAAGTATCTTAAAAAAAAGCATACACATAGAATCACCAATGTTGGCTTGGCAAACAAAAGGACCCGACGAATACTTCTCACATTACTCCTGTCAAATTACTCCTGTTCAAAAGCAATTCTAACTTAGACTTCATTTGTCTCTTTCTTTTTGTGTCTTACAGTGCCTATCAATTCAAGAGAAAAGATTAAACCCCTGGTGCATTAATATTTCTTAAGATTTTCAAATTTCAAACAGCCTATTGGTAATCTTTGCAGCTTTAAACATCTATAAACTTAATAGCATTTAGAAAGAAATTAATTTCTTTTATCCGGTATAATAGGTGGATTCATTCTTTTGATAATTTCTGCAGGATTACCTCTTACAATGGCATCGTCGGGAACATCTTTAATCACAACTGACCCCGCTGTTATAACAGCATTTTTTCCAATGGTTACACCTGGTAAAACAGTAGTGCGAATAGTAAGCCAAGCACCTTCTCTAATATGAATGGGGGCCACATAAGCAAGAAACTTTCCCTGAAAATGCTTCAAAGGGTTACTATGTGCTAAAAGATATACTTCACCTGAAAGGCCTGCGTTATCTTCAATAGTTATATATTCAGGATACGAATTTTCCAGAACGCATTTCAACCCAATTTGAACATTTTTCCCGATCTTCACACCTCGCCAACGATGACAGAGAATACGAATAGAATTAATAGGACACCAATATGCTACTATTGCAAGGATATCTTTAGCAATTCGTCTAAATACAAAAAAAGGAAAATATTTGCTGCCACTACTCTTGAATGCTCGTTTTAAACCCTCAAGTAAATTAGTAGATCCACAATAAGAAACTAATTTAAAATTTTTTTTATTTTCCATGTGCCCATTATATATTTATATATTTAGGTAGTATCTCGATGAAAGGGCAGAATTGCCCATTAAATTTTTCCAGAAGTGCATTTAATCTACGTTTCACCACCTGACCCTTAAAGACAAAATAAAAAGGACGGTTTTTCCCAAGGGGTGGAAAACTTTCTTCCGAAATGTCAATAACATGAAAATATAATGCTGTATCACCTCGCTTTAAGCTTTGCTTAATACCCATAGATATATATTTTTCTCCGAAGAACCTGAGAAAAGGCCCCCCAGCCGTAGGAAACTTAAATCCACAGAAATCATAATAAGGCCATGGGAATTCTATTATATCTCTCTTTTCCCCATTATTTGCGAGACTCCCCTTGTCTGGGAAATAGGGGGTCGTCGTTACACCATCTGTCTTCCTGTCTGACTTGTTGTAAATACTATTAACAGAGACTGATGAATCGTACTTGAACCCTATTTTTTCCAGAGAATCTATCATATCACCGCATATATAAGCACACGGAGCCCTATAACCGATAACTTTTTCCCCACATAGGGACTCAAGGATATGTTTTGATTCTCCAGTCATATTTTCAAACTGATTCTTGCTATAGAGCATTCTATTTATTTTTGGATCATATTTCATATAGTGATAATGCCCGTGACATGCTACCTCGTGACCATTCAAAACGATTTGCTCAACAATATATGGGAATCTCTGAGCCATTTCACCAACAATAAAAAATGTTGCCTTAATCCCGAAATTATTCAGAAGTTGTATCGTTATATCAAACGGCTTAAGAAATTTTTTATAATCATAGCTTTGCTCTTTTACAAAGTCTTCGATCGTCTTGTATTTTGAAAATGATGAGCCCACAACCGCCGGATTATGATACCAATCCTCAATGTCTACTGAAAAAGCAATCTTATTCATTTTATTATTTTCTAATATCTTGCACTATTACAAGTATAGCGTGCATCCTATCTACAAATGTCAAAAAACATAAATAATGCATTACTTTAAATTTTTATTATATTCCATGTCAAACCACATAGCGAAGAAAAGCGATTGCAGGCCTATTGCGAATGAGAACAACCACACAATAAAGGTAATCTCAGGAACATGTCCGAGCTGAACCCATAGAACAATCAATCTTATGAAAAAAACAAAATTGATCCCAAATAGAAACAACCCCAGAAGATAGAAAAAAATAAGCGGGTGGAAATCTCTGATAACATACTTTTCCTTGAGCCGCCAAAAGAATAGCTTGATCAGGAGCCAGCTTATGGTAAAGATCACTTTACGAATTCTGATCCCGGATTTTTCCCCGACATTATACACGGGTTTGATATGAATATCCTTGACACGCAAACTACAGGTATTAAGTCTGACCAATAAGTCATTGGGTTGTCCATAGCCTTTATACATCTTATCCCAATCTATGGCATTCAAGGCTACTTTATTTATTGCTGTATATCCCGACTGGGAATCTGCTACGTTCCAATATCCGGAAGCGATTTTTGTAAGAAGGGAAAGTACCGCATTCCCGAAGTACCGGACTTTTGGAATCTGTTTATAGGCTTCGCCGGTAAAGAGCCGGTTGCCTTTCGTATAATCTACCTCTCCTTCAACAACAGGGTCTAATATGGATGGCAAGTCCACCGGATCCATCTGGCCGTCTCCAGCCATAACGACAGCTACATCAACATCATGGTCCCTGGCCCATTTGTATCCTGTGGCTATCGCCCCTCCGACACCCTGGTTCACCTCATGGCGCAGAAGTTCTATCCGGTCGTTCTTTTCTTTGTATCGCTGTACAACCTCTACGGTGCTGTCAGAACTGCGGTCGTCTATGATCAGGATTTTATCAACAAAATCCGGCATGGTATCGATGACCTTGCCAATCTGGGTTTCCTCGTTGTATGCGGGCACAACGGTTACAACTGTTTTGTTTTTATACATAATTTGTACATAGCTCCTTCCAGAAAACTACAACTCTGTGGTTTTGTACACGACATAATCGTCGTTTTCATAGGCCAGGCTAAAACTGGTTAACTTGTTTTCATAATATTTTTTCTGCAGAACTATATAGTCAATATCATATTTTGCTATCAGCGTTTTAAGCTGACCGGCATCCATGCTGTAAAAAACCTCTTGTATCTGCTTTGCAAGCTTTTGACCGTAGATCCCCGTTTCTCTATTCTCAATGTCATCTTCTGTTATTTCATTGATATCAATCCCGAACGCTCTCATCCGATTTAAGCCTTCCTGATAGACCTTGAAGTCAGGATTATACGCAACAGCAGTAAAGCCCCATTCTCGCAAGCTTCCGAAACTGCTTCTCTCAGAGAAGTCTCTCCATCCGTAACCCTGTGAAGGATCAGAGATAAACAGGGAATTGCGTAAAGTATTGTCTCTGGCCCAAAGCTGTACATCAAGATATGACGATGCAATACGTGCATGGCGATCATGCCAGTCGTGATAATGTATATCCGAGATATACCATATTGCCGATAACATGATGAGAATAGCTGCTATTCTTCCTAATGGTGCAAGCTTTTTTTTTGCCGATCTGAATATTACAAGACCCAACGCTGTAAAACAGGATACTATTACAATATATTTAAATAACTCGCCGTTTTTAAAACTTCCGCCGCGCAGCAGGAAATCAAAATTTCTCAATGGATTAAAAAATTGAAGCGGTGACCATAAATTTGTGAATATTTTATTGACCGCCGGCTTTAGACTTTCCGTGTCAATGTTGAATTGCAGAACAGACACTATAGTTAATAATAAAACAGAGGCAACTGTGATATAATAGAACCGTTTTGCGGTTTTTATTTGACCGGAATGCATATTAAAAGGCCCTATATGCCCTTTGTTTATGTCTGACATTACGATCAGAGATAAAGGCAGCACAGCAATTCCCGGTGTCGATGCGATAAGTGCAATATATGCAATAACGGAAAAAAAAACAACTACAATATTCCCTGTCTCAATTTTTTTGTAAAGATAGAACCCAAGATATAAAATTCCGAAAAAGGTCATGAGGTGCGTAGACCGCAAAAGCCCGAGCTTTATAATAAAAGGAGAAGGGTGGATATCCGAAAATAAGACGCCCATAAAGGACATAATAAGACACACCGCGAACCCCAATAGTGTTTTTATTATTCTGGGATCTTTTCTATCATGGTATTTCAGAGAAACAAGAAAGAATAAACATAGCAAAAGCGAAGGGAAAAATGTCATCTTTGCATTTGTTGTAAACATATTTAAGATTAAAGGATAATCATGAAAAGAAAATATTTTTGTGGACAATACCCATCGGTCGGCCGGGAGATCCCCGGTCGCAATACTGGATGTCAGTAAGATGGATGCCATGAGGGGAGCCAGCATGATCAAAAAGAGAACAGCCCCTTTCACAAAAGTCCTTTCCTTGAAGAAGCCTGGCTTGTATAAGAGATTCACCCAGGTGAAGGCCAGGATATATAGACTTAAAGTAATGTGGCAATATGCAGTGAGCGCAAGAAACACAAAATACGGCAAAAAGCTATCCTGCAGGTAAAACCCGAGTGCAAAAATACCAAATGAAATCGCAAAACCCCAGGAATAAGGCACAGCCAACATCGTAAAATAGCCGTTTCCCAATCGCCCCATATTCATACCAGCCATATTGCTGAGCAATACCAAGGTCAATATCCATGTTATGAACATGGGAGAACGGCATTCAAAGAGTATCCGCACAATAAACAGGATAGAGATCGAGAAGAGCAGTGTCTGGACAAACAGCATGCGATACATTGCCTGAGTAGGGCTTATGGAAAAATATTTTGAAAGAAGCCAGTAAACCCTCCAGGGAAGGGACTGGTCCTGATCCAGAATACCGCTTGGCCAGTCTCTTTGAAAGTTCTCCGGGTGAAGCTTGTGAGCCACATAATCTTGCGGGCTCCAGCCTTCCCGTGCTATTTTAAGTTCAAGGTCTCTCGCATTGTGAAAGTACACAATGCTCGCGGCTATAAGCAAGATTGCTATAATGGAAATTCTTTCCGTCATATTTCTTTCTTGTGAGAATGAATAATTTCCTTATTGAGGCTACGATTTGACAGCATGTCCGGCCAGATGCGGGAAAATATTTTTTTTAATAAGGTCCTGTATACTCTTGAAGCCCTGAAGAAGCCTCGATATATCACTGAGCGACCTTATATTCATCAGTTGCCGGATGATGTACCGGGGACGCAGGTAGAACTTCCTAAAAGCATAATTATAAAGATCAATATGCTTTTCTCCCAGGAGGGGGTTTATATATATCGGCTTACTGTGGTCGAGCCAGGCAACATAATCTTCCCAGGTAATGTTATCTTTAAGACCGCCGGACTCCATGGCATCATCAAAAAGTCTTGTGCCGGGGAACGGGACCGGTATGAAGAATACGGATACGTCCAAATTGAGGCCACACGCATATTCTATGGTGTTGCGGACATCCTCTTCATTCTCACCCGGATAACCCAGGATGAATGAACCGATAGCCCGGACATTCAATTTCTTCACCACGCGCAGTGCGGCCTTAACCTGCTCTGAAGATATTTTCTTCTTCATTCTCTCAAGGGTTTGGAGCGTTCCGGATTCTATGCCAAAACTCATGCACCACAGGCCTGCCTTTTTCATGAGAGGCAGCAGATCAAGATCAAGGTCAACTCGGCCCATACAGTACCATACAAGATTAAGCCTCTCTTTTGTCAATTGTTCACAAAACCGGGTTATCCAATCCGAATCTATTGTAAAATTGCTCCCCTCAAAAATGATCCCCTTGACTCCGCAATTTTCTTTCAGCTCCTTTAAATCGCTGATGACCTTGTCAACACTTCTATATCTTACTTTCTTCCCGTGTGTCCTCGTATCACAAAATGCGCAGCTGTAAGGACATCCCCTTTGAGCCATATAGTTAAATGTTGGAAGTACTTTTCTTAATGACGGCGCCGGCACATATTTTTTCATATCAAATTTGTGATAAGGAAACATCGGCAGTTCATCGAGATCGAGCCAATCACAGGCGGCGTGATTCTTTATAACTTCTCCGTTGCGCCTGAAAAAAAGATTTGGCACATCAGAAACATCCGAGTTCCTGCTCAATGCGTTAACCAGATCCAACAGCGGCTTTTCACCTTCTTTTACGATGATAAAATCTATATCTGCACATTCTTCAAGTGTCCGCTCGGGGAATATAGAAGGATGTGAGCCGCCCATCACGACCCTTATGCCGGAATCAATGGATTTAATCAGCCTTGCTGTTTCGTACGCGAACACAATGTTGGTAGTAAAAGCAGAAATCCCGATCAGGTCATAGTTGCCTTTGGCAATGAAGCTGGCAAAACTCTCACGCCCCATTCCTTCGATGTCCGGTTCCAGCACGTCTACCGGAATATTGTACTTCTCCAGATATCCTGCTATGGAACCTATGCCTTGCGGGAAGGTATCACCTGCGCCCTTATAATACTGCCCCCATCTGTCTTTATAGGACATGAATGGGGTGGTGAGAAGTAACTTTATGTTCTTCAATTTCTCTCCACGGCGGACTTCAACCCGTTTCCCAGATAGGCCAAGCTCATATCAAGGCCTGCTCTTGCGTAACGCCAGAATTGTTCCACGGAATGGATTGATTTCAACGCTCGCGCTAACTGGCTGGGCCTGAAATAGAACTCAAGCATCGCCTTGTGGGCAAGCCTCCTGAGCTCAGCATCCTGAATATCTGTCCATGGACGCCCGACAAATTTTTCATTAGGATCGGGCGACTTGATATATTCTGCCCAGAAGTCCTTGTCCATATGAGGAAGATAGTATTCCTCATATAGTGCGGTCCTTGGGAAAGGGGTCAAACAATTAAATATGGCGAAATCAAGCGGTAGACTTTTTGCGAAATTAACAGTCTCCCGGAGCGTCTGTGAGGTCTCTCCTGGAGAGCCGAACAGGAAATAGCCGAATGTTGAAATCCCGACATCGTCTGTTTTCCGTACGATTTCCTCCATTCTTTTAAGATCTGCCATTTTTTTAAGCTTCTTTAATATCTCTGGGTTACCGGATTCAATCCCATAAAATATGCGGTAACAACCGGCTTCCTTCAACAGATCAAGCATCTCCTCGTCAATTGTGTCCACCCGTGATCTCACATTCCAGATCACCTTCCTGTGAAGGCCTCTTTTTATAAGTTCTTGGCAGATATTCAGAACTCTTTGTTTGTTGATCGTAAACGAGGAATCAAAAATATCCACCTCTCTGACACCAAACTGCTCGTAGCACACTTCGAACTCATCGACAACATTTTCGGCTGACCTGGCCCGCCATTTTTGTCCGCCTGCCTCGCAGAAAAGGCATCGAAAAGGGCACCCTCTGCTTGTATTAAAAACCGTATAGTTATGTCTTGTGCTTATAAAATTGAAATACTTTTCATTCGGTATGAGGTGCCGCGCCGGGAATGGTACACTGTCCAAGTCATTACACGCGTCAGGCGGCCCGGCATATTGAATGGATTCGCCGTCTCTCCAGACCAATCCCCTCAGGCCGTCAAAGCCTTCATTACTTTCCCACCGCCTGACAAATTCCGGCATAACCATTTCGGCCTCTCCCACACAGACATAATCAATATCCCGATTATACTGCATTGTTTCAGTGGGAAATATGAGCGTATGAACCCCTCCTGCAATAATTTTCGTATGGGGTAAAAAAGATTTCAGATATGCGGTAAGGTTGGCAACACTATGGAAATGGGATGTATAAACGGACAGCCCGATTAAATCAGGATTGAACTGTTTTAGCTTTTTCTCCAGGTCGCCGCGGTCGATATTCATCCCTAACATATCTATGTAGCAAAGTTCGACGCCCAAACTCTCCAGGATCGATGCTACATAGAGCAGCTGGATATTCGGCATGTGCCCGAAATGTTTCATCACCGTGCTATTTCCGGGCTCGTTGATTAATCTGTTTACATCGTAATGTATAAGGCAGACTCTCACTGGTTATTCCCTGCGCAGCCGATGTTGGGAAATCATTATGACTAACGACGACCCGGATGAATTGTACTTTTTGGGTTCACTGCCCCGGAAGGTTTCCTGGCGACAAACGACCATTGATGGAGCAGTCTTTTATCTCTGAGAATTTTACAATTCAACGCCAAAAGATTATCCCTTAACAGAAAATGATGCTTGAAGAAATACTTGAGGGTCTCCTGTTCTTCAGAGATCACCGCATAAATTTTTGAGAACAATTCTGAAAAAGGAGCCAGCGCTTTCGAAACAGCACGCATGGCGGAATAGATGAATGCGTTGCATGGTTCCACGGCGATCATAAGACCTCCAGGTTTCAAACAGCGCATGGTTTCCTGAATAGTCTTGGTATATTCATTTGTATCTTCAAGATGGTGAAGCACATTAAAAAAATATATGCAGTCAAAATATTCATCTTCGAACGGCAGCGCGGTTGCAAATCCTTTTCTTATCCTGTCCCTGGCGAGCTTCTCATTTCTTTCCCATAGATAGTTCAACAGTGCTTCGTTGGGCTCAACACCATATAAATTCCTGTACCCCATTTTATCCAGCAAGCTAATGAAACCTCCGTTTCCGCAGCCTACATCGAGTATAATCTTGTCCTTGTCTGCAACATAATCAAAAAAGGCTTTTTTCTGGAAATAGGCCCGTATCCTATGAAGGAAAGAATTCTCGGAAACTTTTATGTAGCCTTCGGTCCATTGCTTTGTATTGATAAGCGGTTCATTTCTCATCTGTTCTTCTCTGCAATCTATCGATACTTATTTTTTTAAATGAGCGCCGTTCTGATCAACGCAATACGGCCCAGACTCCATATTCATCACTCAGGTCAGGGTTCTGTCCCTGGCCCTTGTAAACCCCTGCGATTTTGAAGCCTCCTGACTCAAGAGCCAGCCTTGCTTCTTCCGGCGAAGTAAAATGCTTCAAAGGAAAAAACAGCGTGTTCATCTTGCCCTTTATCAGCCTCCACTCGCTCTTTCCGCCCTCCATAACATATGCCATGCAATAATAAAGCGCGGCAAAAATATTTCTGAACACGGGGCGCAGGATTTCGGGCAGATGCTCTGCAAATCTTTTTATGGCATTAATGAAAAGCGCCTGTTTACCAGAATTCATAAAGGTGATGAATAATTCTCCTCCGGGGGGCAGAATGCCAACAAACCTTGAAATCAGTTCTCCTATGCCGGCCTCAAGATAGTAGCTGGTGCCCCGCATAAAGATCATGTCAAAAGTTCCCCGTATGGCCCAATCCTCAATATCTGCACAAAAGAATTCGACATTGCTCAAACTATTGAGTTTGCATGCAGTCTTGATATTGCCCAAAACACAATCTACTCCTACTACAGAGGTAGCACCCATCTCAGCAATAATTCGAGCATATGTACCGGTTCCGCACCCCAGGTCAAGAACACGCTTTCCCTCAACCCGCAACCCTGCATTCAACAGCTGCGTCATTTGTCTCGCTGCAGTATCTATGGACTCAATATAAGTGTGTTCAACTTTAGACATCTGTACAAGGCGGGTATAATTTTTCTATCTCGGTTGTTGTGGCAATCTTTCCGCCCATATCCCTGATCTCTGATACAATATCCTCATAAAGCTTTTTATACTCAGGAAAGCAGGAAATAACCCTCTGGTGAAAATTAAAGGCAGCAAACCCATTGAACTGTTTTAGCCAGTGCAATGTTTTTCTTAGCTGGGCAAAAACCTCCGCGGTATTTTCAGGCCTGAAATAAAGAGGTACCGCATCCATAAATACCATGGGAAGTACAATGACCTGGTTTTGTCCATGCCCGGGCAGAACCGCATAAAACGGCCGGGTCGTACTGCACAAGTAACCATTCTCCGAAATGAACCCGCAGGTTGACTCAACCTGTATCCCTATACGGCTGTATATTTCATGCGATATGCGGCCGTAAATATTCAGATAATGCTGTCGGATGCTCTGGCAGGCATGACCGGTTTTATGTTCAAGATATTCTTTCTCGGCAGTCAGCAAATCCGGGTCATCGGCCGACATGTAGCTTCCGTGCAAACCTATCTCTGCATTGGCTTCGGTTATGGCTTTCATTGCGCGTGAAAGGTCATGATTTTCCAGACTGTAGTTCGGGTTAAGAAAACGCAGCCTCTGCAGTGGCCCCAACTTGTTGCCTTGTGGTAGTTTTGCAAAAAGGAAGAATACAGGCCGAAAATCATTTTGTTTTGCAATCTTTAGAATATCGTCAAAGCCATAGTAATTAACCTGTCCGAATAAAAATCGGAAAGCGGCCTTGAGGTAAAACATGGACAGCCTCGGCCTCATTACTGTCCTTAATGAGTTTACGAGAAAGACAAGGCCGCTCTTGAGATTTGCAATTGGATAATTGCCCACATAATCCACGTCGTGTGTTATGGCCACAGCAAATTTTCGTGACGGAGAAAAGGATGTAAGACCGAAATGCCGGACCATATCTTCCTCAAACTCATCTGCAAGTATATCTACAGCAGGTTCGAGCTGATCCTTATTCATGGCTTTTCCAAGCCGGATCCTGCCTGATTGTTTAAGGTATATATTAAAGTGACGGCCAATCATACCCAGGTAATCCTTTTTAAGAAGCCTTTGCACATTTGCTTTCCCGGCCGCCTCCATCCCCCTGAGCATATACGTGGAAGAATGATCGTTCTGATCTACCTTGTTCATATACTTTAATACATGAGGTGAAACCGCTTTTTTTTGAAGTTTTAAAGACTTGAAATGAAATTGATTGAGTGTTGCAAGCAGGGTATCATCCACAGGGACATCCGAGGCCAGTTGAACAGAAACCCTTTCATCTCGCATAACAGTTGAATCCGCCTTCAACTCATCTCTCTTTTCTTCAATATTTGCTGACTGATCCGGTATAGCTCTTCAAAATAAAATTTGTTCTGAATGAACAACAGGGCCAGAATCAGAATCTGAAGACCGATAATTATAAGGACCCCACTAATAACGAAGCTGTAAACATAAGCTGTATATACCTCCTCAATCCCTTTGGATATGCCCCATAGGATACCTTCTCCCGTATTAACGTGACGGATGACAGCATTAAAGATATTCCATGCCTGCCATGATGCCATATACAAGCCAGGGAGAATCAACAGCATGCCGAATATAATAAAATAATACGCAGGGCGAGAAAGCCACCCCATCTGCAGGTACAACCTGATAGCCTGAAGAATATCCATCTTGGAAACACGGCGCAAGCCCTTTTCCCTGGCCTTCTGTTCAGACCACACAAGGTTTGCCGGGATTTCTGATACTTTATATCCCATCATGACACTTTTCATCAGGACTTCAAGCTGCAGCTCCATACCGTCTGATGTGAGATACATGTTATTCAGCACTTCGCTTCTGTATGCGCGGACAACACAGGTACTTGTTGAAATATTGTAATGACTCATTTTGGCGAGATACCGGTTCCCCCACCTGCTCAGCAAAAAACGGTGATAAGGAACATTTCTGACACTGCCTCCCTTCGTATATGGAGAGGCAAGCACGATTTCTACCTTTTCCTTATACAGCTCATCAAAGAGCTTCCATATGTATTCCGGACCATAGCTGAGGTCCGCATCGAGCGTTATGATTGTCTCGCCGGCACACAAGTTAAATCCGTTACGCAGAGCTCTCCCCTGCCCAAAATTTCGCCAATGGTGATGAACCTTGATCCGCGGATCACTTGCCGCCGCTTCATCAATAAGCCTGTCTGTCTGGTCTTTACTGCCATCATCTACAAGGATCAGTTCCCACTCCACGTCCGAGCGTTCATTCATGGTTGTTATTATTTTACGGATATTCCCTGCAATAACCTGTTCTTCATTATAAGCGGCAACGACAACCGAAACCAACGGCTTCTGTTTAAGCATGCTCTTCTCCATATTGGTTTAAGACTCCACTAGTTCCCGTCGATAAAAGTCCTATGCCATAGCTCTATACAGAGAGCGCCCCAAAGCTGACGTCCGTACTCGCTTTCAGTATGGATTAGCTTTTCCAGGGCCGATGGCTTGAAAAGCCCCCTTTCCTTACTCGCTTTACCAAGCAATACTTCATGAACGAAGTCCTTTACCGGCCCGTTTTCCAGCCACTTTTTCAAGGGAACAGGAAAGCCCATTTTATCCTTCCTCTGGAGCACAGTGTCAGATACGATACTGCTTACGGCCTTTCTCAGGATGTGTTTGGACCTTCCGCCCTGAAACTTTATCTGCGGGGGCATGGTTGTGGCAAAGTTGACAATGTCTATATCCAGAAGGGGTACACGAGATTCAAGCGAGACGGCCATGCTCATCCTGTCCTCGACCTGAAGCAGGGCTGGAAGCAGCGTTTTTAAATCAAAATGCGTCATCTTGTTAACGTACGATTTCGTTTCAGGATGGTTAAAGACTTCCTGAAATTCAGAGAATACCTGCTCGCGATTGAACCTCGAGAGTGCGTCTTCGGTAAGCAGATTTGCAATGTCAGGACTGCGGTCAATCAGCCTGAAGTACCTGCCGTCCATATTGTCAAAAAGACCATCCTTCCAGAAATGCTGCATAAGAGGACGGTACTCTTTGAGTATCGGTAAATTGGGAATTATGGAATTAAGAGTAACAAGGTGTTTTCCTTCCTCCTGGGTTTCAAATATAGCACCCTTCAATGCCTGTTCAAGATAGCCAATCAAATATCGGGCGTAACCGCCAAAGACCTCATCTCCGCCCTGTCCTCCGAGAATAACCTTTACGTGTTTCGATGCCGCCTTACTCACGATGTACTGGGGAAACAATCCCGGCCCCGCTACAGGCTCATCGAGAAAATAAATCAGACGGGGGAGAATATCCGCGAACTCCTCAGGGGTTGGCACAACCTCGATCAGTTCTGCATTGAGCTCATTCGCTACGATTCTTGCGTATGGAGACTCATCAAAGGCAGGTCCATCGTAAAATCTTCCATGGAAAACCTTGAGCCGCTGGCCCAAATGGTTCGAAGCCATCGTTGCTACCGTTGTTGAGTCAAGCCCTCCGGAGAGGTATGCGCCTAACGGAACATCGCTTCGTATTTGAAGGCCTACTTTCTCGTCTATTAGGGATCGAAGTTTTTCGGTAAAATAGGATTCCTCCGTCTGATCGACAATATTATAGTTTGTGTCCCAGTAGCGGATACGGGCATCAACTTTGCCTGTCGAACCTTTCATATAAAATCCGGGTTCAAGCTGTCTGATTCCTTTAAACAGCGTTTCGGAGCCAAGGCAAAATTGAAACGTCAAATAATGCTGTAACCCGGTCCAGTTACACTCTGCCCGGATATCGGGGTGCACCAATAATGCCTTGATCTCGGATGCAAAAACTATCTCCCTATCGAGAATAGCGTAATAAAGAGGCTTGATACCCAGCGGATCGCGGGCAATCATCCACTGTTTGGTATGGTTATCAAACAATGCAAAGGCAAACATGCCGTTAAGTTTTTTAAGAGCATCTTCCCCGTCATGCACAAGCAGCTGTAGAAGGACTTCGGTATCAGATTGCGTCCGGAACTGAACTCCACGATCAATAAGCTTCTGCCTCAATTCCAGGTAATTGTATATCTCGCCATTAAAAACGAGAACGTAGCGGCCGTCAGCTGTAACCATGGGCTGGTGACCATATTCTATATCTATAACGGCAAGACGAATGTTCCCAAAAAAATGAAAATTTCCATTGTGGGTGCCCTTGTCATCAGGCCCGCGGTGTGCCATGCGGTCCATCATCCTGCTGATGGTTACGCTCCTGTCTGGAATACTCCTGTTGTTACCTATAATCCCGCAAATGCCGCACATTTTTACACGAGTTCCTTTCCGGGGTTTTTTCGATGGAAAAGGCGCTAAATCATCTTGTCAGTCAGGATGTGTTTTATATGTAAAAACGAATATATCCGTTCTTCCCACCCTGTTGTATATCTCATCCTAAGAGTGACATATGCAGCTTTTTCGGAATGGGGAAAAACAAGAAATATGGAGGCGGAAAAGAATGCAGGCAAGTTATAATAGAGTCTTCAATTACTCGGAGTTTTTCTTATGGCAAAGAACTGCGCCTCACTGGAACTGCGGACAGTTTCTCGCTCCGGATATGGATAATGGTCACGCTCTAAAAATCCGCTCATGATCAGCCTTGAAAACTCCGCGTGTATCAACAATAATCTTTGCATACCGCTTTACTGCGTTCCAATCAAAACAGTCATGGTCCGTTGCGATCAAAATACAGTCGAACCCGGAAATAATATCCGGCGCCAGTGAAACGCTTTTGAGATCGAAATAATGTTCCCTCATCCTTGGGAATACCGGTACATAAGGGTCTGAGTAGGCAATTTCAGCACCGTGATTCTTCAGTTTCTCCATAATGATGACACTGGGGGATTCCCGCATATCATCGACATTCTTCTTGTAGGCAATGCCCAGAACCAGGATTCTGGACCCCTTAAGCGACTTACCCTGTCTGTTCAAGGCCTCTGTTGTCTTGATCACAACGTATTCCGGCATGGAGACATTGATTTCACCCGCCAGCTCAATGAATTTTGTACTAACCCCGTACTCCCGTGCCTTCCATGTAAGATAAAAAGGGTCGATGGGTATGCAGTGCCCGCCCAGGCCCGGGCCGGGATAAAAAGGCTTGAATCCGAATGGCTTGGTAGCGGAAATACGGATGACTTCAAAGATGTCGATCCCCATCCGGTCAGCAACCAGTTTAAGCTCATTGACCAGGGCAATGTTTACCGCCCGGTAGGTATTCTCCAGCAGCTTGGACATTTCAGCCACCTGGGTGGAGGATGCCGGAACCACCTGGTCTATGACCTGGCTGTAAAGGGCCATACCGACTTCAAGGCAATCCGGAGTAGATCCCCCGCAGACCTTTGGAATGGTCCGGGTGGTGTAGTCAGGATTCGCAGGGTCTTCACGTTCAGGCGAATAGACAAGAAAGACATCTTTCCCTATGCTCCATCCTGCTTTTTCCATGCGCGGCCTGAGTTCTTCCTCGGTGGTCCCCGGATAGGTTGTGCTTTCCAGGGAAAGCATTTGGCCGGCCCGCAGGTAAGGCACAATCATTTCCACAGAGTTTATGACAAATGAAAGATCGGGCTCCCGGTGTTTGTTCAAAGGCGTCGGAACACACAGAATAATCACGTCGGCCTCGGAGACGCTCGAAAACTCACTCGTGGCATTAAACATGTTTTTTTCAATTGCCTCTTTGATGGGGCTCAAATCGATATGCTTGATATAGCTTTTTCCGGAGAGCAGCGACTTTACCTTCGCTTTATCAATATCCAGGCCCAGAACTCGGAATCCAACTTCCAGGAAGCGGAGAGCGAGCGGCAATCCCACATATCCCAACCCCACAATTCCGATGATTGCCCCTTTGTCCTTCAATTTAGTTAACAGAACATTTTTCATCAGCAGATTCCCCTCTATCCACAATAAAAACGGTTTCACCATCTCGGCCCCGGCTGACTCACCCGGCCGCTTTTTTCAACGTGTCTACAATCTTATTGATTTGATCATCCTTCAGGTAGGGATGCATGGGAAGGCTGAATATCCGCTGCGAAGATACCTCGGAGTGCGGCATATCGCCTTTACGGTACCCCAGATAGGAAAATGCCGTCTGCAGGTGCAGGGGTTTCGGATAGTAGATCGCCGTGGGGATTCCTTCCGCTTTCATCAGCGCCTGACATTTGTCTCGATCCTCTGTCAGAACAGAAAACTGGGCCCAAGCGCTTTCATATCCTTCAGGGATGTGCGGCACCTGGACAACATCCCGCAGCCCTTCGGAATACTGCAATGCAATATTTCGTTTTTTCTCCAATTCCGCCGGGAATGCCTCCAGCTTCGGAAGAAGAATCGCCGCCTGCAGGGTATCCAGACGCCCGTTGATCCCGATTCGTATATTGTCGTATTTGTCTGAACCTTTGCCATGGACACGGATGGATTCCAATGTTTTGGCCAGATCATCATTGTCGGTAAAAACGGCTCCGCCATCTCCATAACAGCCGAGTGGTTTGGCCGGGAAAAAGCTTGTTGCGGCTGCATGCCCGAAGCTCCCCGCACGGCGGCCTTTGTATACGCCGCCAAACCCCTGGGCAGCATCCTCCAGTACAAACAAGTCATAGGCGCCTGCAGCCTCCATGATCGTATCATAGTCAGCGGGAAGCCCGAAGAGGTCAACAGGAATGACCGCTCGTGCCCTGAGTTTCTTTTCTTTCACGACCTTCTGAATAGCGAGCTTGAGCTGATCGGGATCCATGTTAAACGTAAGGGGATCTATGTCGACAAAGACCGGGGTCGCTCCCAGCAGCGCAATCACCTCTGCCGTGGCGATGAAGGTAAACGGTGTGGTAAATACGGCATCACCCGGCCCGATCCCGTAAGACATAAGGGACATGAGCAGGGCATCCGTGCCACTGGAGCAAGCGATCGCATGTTTTACACCGACGTAATCGGCCAGTTTGTTTTCCAATTCTTCAATCTCCGGCCCCATAATGAAGTTCCCGTGAGAGAGAACCTTCTCAATCCGTGCATCAATTTCCGTTTTCAGCGCATTGTACTGTGCTTTCAAATCAATAAAAGGTATGGTCATTTTTGATCCTCTCTTGTAGAACAAAACGCTTCAGAAAGTACATCGAGGCCGTCTTCACCTTTTCTGAATTTTTCTCCACAAACTGCGCATTCCAATGTTTCCGGCAGCCTTTCCCCGCATCTACAGGCCAACCCGATCTGCCTTGCCGGATTCCCGGCCATCAGTGCGTGATCAGGAACATCATGGGTCACCACGGCGCCTGCCCCGATAAAAGAATACCTCCCGAGTTTGTTGCCGCAAATAATTGTCGCATTGGCGCCGATGGTCGCACCTTTTTGAACATGTGTCTTTCTCAGCTGATCCATCTTCCGCAGGCCCGCTCTTGGATTGTATACATTCGTAAACACCATGGAAGGGCCGCAGAAAACATCATCTTCAAGAACAACACCCTCATAAATTGAAACATTGTTTTGTATTTTGCATCCGTTTCCAATGGTAACCCTGGGGCCGATTACTACATTCTGACCGATGTTGCAGCCCTTCCCGATTTTCGATCCTGAAAGCACGTGTGAGAAGTGCCATATCTTCGTCCCTTTCCCGATTTCAACACCTTCGTCCACGACGGCTGTCTCATGGGCGAAATAATCCGGAACAAGGGAGTTATTGCTCTTTAAAAACACTGCCTTGTTAACTTCAAGGGCCTTCTGGCACGCATTGAGGACTTTCAGCACCCGGAGACCTTCCTCACCGTCTGTCCGAGGCCGTTTTCGAGTATCAAGGCACTCAAGAAAATGGATACATTCTGCGCGTAAAGGTTCCTCCTGGGGAACGGGAACCATAATCGGATTGGATTTATTGGCCACAGGCATATTGTTTTTCCAGCTGATGGAATGGGGGTATAATTGTAGTTTTTCCTCCCAGGGGAGAGTGTCGTTAAAAACAGCCATCTGTTGGTCACCCACTACCACAAGCATTTGTTCCTTGAAAGGATGTAACCAGGATACAAATATGTGGGCCCGTACACCGCTTGCAAAATTGAGGAGTGTCACCGTCGTGTCTGCAATTTTCTGATGCAGATAATTGCCCCCCTGTGCCTGAACGGATTCTGGCATTTCTCCGAGCAACCCCAGTATCACGGATATATCATGAGGAGCAAATGACCATAAAACGTTTTCCTCCCGACGAAGTTTCCCCAAATTTAGTCGGTTGGAATAAATATACTGGATTCGTCCAAGCTCTCCCTTATTGACAAGCTCCTGAAACTTAAGAACATGCGGATGATACCAAAGAAGATGGCCGACCATGAGTATAAGGTTTTTATCAGAAGCCAAAAGATTTAAATCAGTTCCTTCCCGCTCAGCCAGACAAATTGGCTTTTCAACGTAAACATCTTTTCCAGCCAAGAGTGCTTCTCGAATCAATCCAGAATGGGTTTCTGCCGGAGTCGCTATGGCTACTCCCTGGATCTCCGGATTCGTCAGGACATCCGTAACGCTTGTGACTCCTTGAGTGCCCGGATACTGGACCAGAATCTGCTGCAGGGTTGTTGTGTCCACGTCACATACACTATGGAGCGCGTCGAGTGCATAAAAATTACGAACTAAATTTTTTCCCCAGTAGCCTGTGCCTACAACCGCAATTTTTTTATTTTTTGATTTCACAGTCATCTCCAATAATATTATATTTATTTAGAACCAATTAAGTCTTAGACATATTAATTTTCTCCTTCCACTCAAGGAAAAATGCGAGAAGAATGCCGAACACCAGGGAACTCAAAAAACCAAGCATAGCATGCAAAAGAGGCCTTGGTTTTATGGGTTTTTCAAATACATGTGGCAGCTGAACAAATTCATAGCCTCTTCCCAAAATATCAGCCTTCTTCTTAAGATCAATAATCTCATACCTTAAGCTATTTACATTCACCTCGAGATCAACCGGATTAAAACCTACAGGATTTCTATTTTCAAGCAGTCTTATTGTCTGATCCTTGATCTTAATAGCCCCTTCCAGCGCCTTTTCAGTTTCGGTGATTTTCTTTTCGATACTGGCTTTCTCAAGGGCCAGTTCTTGTGCGATAAATTTATTCGCCTTAAGATACATTAGCAACTGGTTAAAAATAACCTTTGCCTTTTCCCTGTCGTTTCTGACCCGGACACGTAGCTCTATTGTTTCTTCTGAATCTTTAATCTTCGTTGCACTGATATCATCGATGTATTCAATAACAGAAGAGGATAACCCCGGGAAGCTCCTTTCTTCCTTGATTGATCGAAACACAGAGCTTATTATGGACACTGATTCTGAGGTTGGAGAATTTCTTAACGTATCCGGAAGCAAAGGTACATGAAGAATAGCGACACCTTCGTATATCTTGGGGGAGATGGAGGATATGCAGAAAACAACAGCGGTAGATATGATGACTAAAAAAAATATCAGCCACTTCCTCTTGGAAACGGTCAAATATAGCTGATAAAGATCTATTTCATCGTACTCTTTCTCCATAGCACCCCCACTCTTCAGCAAACATTGAGATGTCAGACTATCAAGTCTTTGAAATATGCTACGGTCTTTCCAAGCCCGTCTTCAAGCTTGATCTTCGGTTCCCATTGCAGTTTTTCCCTGGCCAGGGTGATGAAGAATTATTGCCGGACGAACCGCTTGTCTACTCTAAGTGTCGTGGACTCAATTTCGGCTGCTACATTAAATATTTCATCTTAAGAAAGTCAGCCTCCTTCATGGCCCTGATCTCATTCAAGACGCGAACGGACTCGCGCATCGAACCGACCAGCTTCCCGATACGTTCAGGATCGGTGCCTTTGATCATG